>OFMR01000010.1_pt1 | contig 160002 bp, 160 predicted proteins | sample 1541931 | NCBI WGS metagenome assembly OFMR01 (sample SAMN04209224, study PRJEB22552) | human gut metagenome | biome: gut; material: feces | host: Homo sapiens | place: USA: Oklahoma | reverse complement strand
TACCTTCATGGAACTTCGGGCTGGTATTTCGTAGGCGGCCATTGAACAGTGGGGAATTAATAACGCTGGCAACAACGGAAACGAGGGGGAAAGCGGGTGGTACGCATTTCCTGTGAATTTTAATTCTGCTTGTTTTGCCCTATTTTGCGGACTAAGAAACACCGATACTAATAATCCGACAAAATACGATTCGGAGGTACAGCCACGTAATTGGACCACATCCAAATTCAACGTATACAAACAAGATTATGGCGGTGATCCATGGTTTGGTAGTTTCATTTGGTTTGCTATTGGCCGATAGCCAGCCAGTTACAAGCTATAACCCTACTGTTCCCCTCTGCGTTACGTGTAGCCATGAAAAAATTAGTGTTTGTAATGCTCGTTGCCGCAAAGGTATATTCATAGTTTATGGCTCTCTTACTCCCATATATTCCAATTACAGTTTTAGGATATTTAACAGGAAATGTTTGTGTCGATTCGGAATTGCCATATCCCCACTGTAGAATTAAGCCATTTGCGAATTTTACATAGCCATTTTGCGCTAACAACGAATCAACTATGCCACCATTATTAGCAGCTCCAGCAAGCAAATGAACAAAAGCAGTTGTAGCAATTTGAGTATTATTTACTGTCTTTGCAGCGGTTGGCGCTGTAGGAGTTCCCTTAAAATCAGGGCTATTTAATAATGCAAAAAGATCTGCTTCTTTTCCAGCAAAGCTTAATGCATTACTGTTTTTTTGTACCGTCCATACAACACTGCCGTCATTTATCTCTTGTCCTACAACAGCATTAGCTGCTAAAATTGGTTCAACGGTACCTGTGGTTCCTGCAGTTTTACATAACAAATAAGCCCAACTTGGACCGTTACCGTCTTCGGTATATCTTATATCACCGGCTATAATTTCCTCATTTGGATTCCACGCATTCTTACTTTTTCCAACGACCGTGATTATCTTATTTTTAATATCGCTAAGTAAATTAATTCCTTTCCCTGCCAAAAGAGTTAGGAAATCTCCCTTTTTAGTTGCAATAACATTATCTTTTCCAATAGTAAGCCCTTTTAAGTTAAAATCATTTGGATGAGCATCTGGAGCTTCATTATGTTCAGCAACTTTATCTTCTGCAATTTTTCTTGCATTAGCCACTGTGACTATACCTTCAGGATCAATAATCGCCGTAATATTAGCCATGTTTTCCGTTACTACATTAATACTAAATTCTTCTGAAATCACAACCGAACTCGATGCCGAAGGTAGAAAATCCGGAGATGTATCTGTCATTATTGCATACATTATTTCCCCAACATCAGGATCATTTGCAAATACACCACACTCACGAATATAATACCCTTCTGAAAGTTCAGCATTAGTAACAATACTCTGAATTTTAGCCAATCCCCCATTAACACTAATTGCTGTTAATCCTAAAGCTTGTTTGGGTTGAATCAAATCAGTAAGATCTTCTGGTGATACTCCATCTGGAATAATACCAGAACCCAATTTCATCTTAGTGATCGTTAATGTACTACCAGCAATAGCTTTTGCCTGTAATACCTTTCCTTGTTTAGTCAACATTAAATTTGCCCAGTTTGGCATGTTACTTCAACTCCTTTGTGTACATAGATTGCAGCTCCAAAATAATTATTGATATTTAAAATCTGTGGCTTTATCTGTGATGGAAAAATCTCCACCTTTCTCATTGAAGAATAAACCCCTCCAACAAATAAGGAGCCAGCTATTTGACGGTCAAAACTTAAAGCATCAAGCCAACTCCTCACATTCTTACTTTCTTTAATTGCCCTATACAAATTATCTAAAACCGATTTATCTGGAATACCTTCTGAAATCATTCTTACTTGAAAATGATACGGCTCTCCACCATATTCCCAATTCTCATAAACTTTTGCTGATTTGAAAACGGCTACGCACACTTCCTCTACTGCAGCAGGGGTCCCTTTTCTCCGATGCCACTCTATTGCCTTTCGTACTAACGCGCGCTTTTTATCAAGGCTTGCAGCATAATCATAAAAATCTACATGATACTGCCAAGCCAGTTCATCAACTAGATTTTCTGGTAATTGATCAAGTCGTGGCAACAATAAAACCAAATTTGCTTTTTCGTTTATCATTTGCAATTTCTCTACAATTGCATCACAAATATTTCTTATTGTTTCATCCCCAGCTATACTGGAAGGCAGAAGTTCCTTGAGGTTTAACTTATGCAACTCATTCATCTTCCATACCTCCCAATATCACACTGACATTCTCAGCAATCGCTATGTTATTTTCCGCAATTACTTGAAAATTTGGAGATGCTATAACAACCCTTTTTGCACCGGCTTTTTTTATAAGACTAATCAATTCATCTGGATTGATATCTCTACCTAACTTAGACTTCTGCCATATAACATAATCATTTACAGCTTTTGCAACTCCACTTTGTATAGAAATAGACTGTGCCTCATCTGCTCGGTTAATGTAATATGTCACTTCAACATTAAATTTAACAATATCAGGTGCTTTCACAATCACTTGATCGGTAAGGGGCCTAACAGACCTTTCGTTACACGCAGTTTCGACAATTTTAAGCATTTCTTCACCTGGTATACCTCCCTCGTTAAGCAACGGGACAATAAGAACTTGTCCTGGTTTTGGCGTAGTTACAGATACATCAACAATCAAAGTAGACGCACGTTTTGCAATTCTTATATATTCGCCTACAGGACCAGCAACAGAAAATCCTTCAGGAGCTTCACGTATAGCTTCTCTCAACAAATCATCAGTTTCAATATCTGCACCGCCTTCAGACATCGTTATATTTACCATCTTTGCCACATACGGTATAGGATCAACAATCTTATTGATTTCTCCTGGTAAATAGCCATTACCAACAGTCCCCGCAACTGTACAAGATGCTGCAGCTTCGGCTTCAATCGTTCCAGCCAAAATACTCACATCATGATTGATTGCAAAAAACACATTATCACCAGCTGTCCCACGTGTTCCTGCTGGAATAATCGTCGCTACATCTCTAGCCTCAGATAATGTTATTTTCATTGTTGTAATTGCAAACTTCTCTCCCATACGCTCTACACCAACAAGTATGCCTAAATGATCCAAATTAGACCCTTCTGCATAACGCAACAGATTTTGCTTCCCAGTGTAGTTAATCTTGTTACATAACATTACAACAATCAATACAATCACATATAAAAATAACCGGACAGGATCACCTTGTGTAAGTGGCCTTCCAGTTATTGAGGTGTATAAATTTATGATTTCTGCCAATATTTCTTGTTCATCAGCACTGACAAAATCAATATCAGGCAGATCATTCAGTCTCATCCATAACCACCTTCACTTTCGCTCTGATTATTCCTTCCGCATCAGCATACCATTCAACCTGTTTCACTGTTACTCTTGGTTCGTGCTTCTTTAATGCAGTAAAAATTTCGCTTTCAACTTTAGCTTTCGCTGACAAAATAGGTTTATCGACAAAAGTTGCATCAACACCAAAATCGCGATCCAGCGGCACACTAAATTTTGAAGTACTCAAAATAGTACTACAATTTTGCAATATCTCTGCTTCTTTTGTATGCGGTGCAAAATCAATACCTGCCATCCGACCTGCAAAAATCTCTAGTTCCATTATTATTCAGCTCCCTTCGTTGAATACTCCTGTAGAGATACATCTACTGTAGCTGATAATATTTTGCCGTTAGCACGCCAGTAACTTACATCCTCTCCAATACTTTCCAGTACCCAATATTCATTAGAAACAGGTGTCCCTCCAAGAATAAAAGGAAAAACTTTACCTTCATCTCGCATTTTTCTAAGACGTTTTAGCTCCATTTCTGGGCTTACACCGTGATCCGACCTCAATTGTATTTTCATACTTATTTTTTCTACATCTGGCCCTATAAATTCTAAGATAGGTTTCCTGCCAATAAGATCATGCTTTACCCACCTGCTTGACCCAGAGCGACTATAATCATGGAACGTCAGCATATAATCATGCGACACTACAAATGGAATATCTCCAATTGAACCGATTTGCATATTAACCTCCTATAATAACATCATGGCTGCCTGTAGCTACTGTTCCACCACAATCTATTGAGTCCCCAACCCTAGCTGCAGCCAAACCATTAACGATAACCGTACTACTACCGCTGATGATATGTGCCGTATGCGATGGATGCACAATACATCCATGCGGAGAATAACTATCGCCGACTCGCCCAGCACCTTTACCATTAATTATTACATTCGTACTGGCACTCACAAGCACAGTCCCTGGGCAAGCATCATGTCCTGTATCAGTATCGCCTAATCTTGTCGCCTGCAATTTAACCACCTCCTTTAAGTATTTTTGTATATAAAAAAGCGCCCTTAAAATAAGGACGCTTTAGTTAGCGATTATCTACTTTTTCTTCTTTGCCGTTCTTTATGAACGCCTTGCGTAACTCCATACAAATAACCCATCAAACAAGCCATAAATGGTTATCATGAAAATCAACTATAAACAGCCTACGAGCTGTTTTATTTTCGTTTATAAATGTGATATAATTGTGAAAAGCAGGCTGTAATATTATTTAGAAAGAAGTGTTCTATATGAAAAAATTAACTGCCCTATTTTTAATTTTAGTTTTTACATTAGCTTTAGCCGCTACGGCGTTTGCTCATCCAGGTAGAACGGATTCTAACGGTGGACATTGGGATAGAAGAACCGGAACATACCATAAACATTAACTTTCCCATATAAAAAGCACTCCTTAAGGAGTGCTTTTTTATTATATATACCCTTTGCTTCTAAGTGCAAAAACAACATCAATCTGATGATTATGACTTATTTCTTTGCCCATGTAGTCGCGCCAAAATTTATTTGGTGAAATATTATCAATATCGTCTTTTCCTAGTTTATCTATAATATCTAATGCCTCCATAGCATAGGTTCCATTTTTACTTCTTCTGTTATTTTGCCCCATTAAACTCAAAAAAGCATTTTTAGGACAACCTTTCGCAATACTGCTTGGACACCCTTCAAATATCTTTTCAGCTGCAATTTGCCACGCTTCTCTTGCCGATATTCCCTCATTTTTCATCAGTTCAAAAGCCATAATAGCGCAATGACCATATTTGCCAAATTCCATTTTAACACCTCACAAAATATCATTTTATGGGGTTATTATAACATAATTTTTTCTAATATTTAACTTAATTTATATTCACCGCAGCACCGCGAATGGTCAACGTTCCCGCAGCAATAATACTAATATCACCTGTAGCATTTATCGTTAAATTTCCAGTGCTACGATCATGCTTTATGACAGTACCATCACCAAATTTTATAGCCCTTACATCAGCACTTCGCTCCTGAGGCCCATCTTCTGCTGAAAAAAATGAGCCAATAATAAAACCCTCATTCAGTCCCTGTCCACTTTTATTTGGCAGCATTAAGCACAGAACTTGTTCATCAATATCAGGTATCCAGTAATCCTTGTCAACCATACTGCCACGATTTACAATCATCAAATTACCAGATACCAAATCGTCTTTATCAGAAAAAGCTACTCTTGCAGTATTTGTATTGACGTCAATAGAAGATACTCTCCCAATACGAATTATGTTTTTTATAAAATTAGTATCCATTTAAACACCTTCTTACATCAATATTTGTCGTATAACCGCTGCCAATATCATGTGATGCTCTGGTTATCAAGTACCTACCATCAAAAGCTCCAAATCCTAATAAATTAACTGTAACCCCAGATAATAAGACAAAGTTTCCCAACATATTTAAAGATCCAGTAACTTCGTCTTTATTTTTTTCGCGCAACCGTTTTTTTGCTAAATTTAATGCTTCCACAACACTTTCAACTTGTTCATTTACTTGCAATGTTTTTCCCTTTTTACCAGCAGCAGTATAAGTTGCCTCAATATTAGATTTCGAACTGCCCTGCTGATAATTAACTCTGCAGGCAGCATAAATATCTCTAATTTTAGTACGCAGACTGTAGCCAGTACCAACAAACAAATATTTCATTCCAGACTCTTTTTTATAAATGGTACCTGGTTTTACTATTGTTATCTTTGCTTTTTCCGCTTCATATTTTGCTTCATCAAAAACAATGATTTTTTTATCACTTATTTTCAATGCCAGACCTTTATCCTTACAAATTGCATATAAAAAAGACAGATCAGACTGTTCTGTCTGTTCTGCCCTATCCAGCACCGGATTTTCTTCTGTGTCCCAAAACAATGACATTCCTGCAGCTGAAGCTATATCATTAGCGATTACCTGCAGCTTTGCCTTTTCCCAACTCCGGCTACGTTCAATACCTCTAAGAGTATTATTATCAGGCACGGAAACTGCTTTTATTTGTACTTCTGACGGATAGCCGCTGCTTGTTATTTCATCGATTTCAAACAATCCCAAACGCAAACTTTGTGCTAACGCCGACAAAGTTTGCCAATATTTTTGCTGCAGCATTGCATCTAGAAGTGCTCCTTTTTCCGGCATCCATGTCGATTGCCAAAGACCCGCCTTGTCTTCCAGTGTTATCTGCAAATCATCGGCTTCTCCCGATAGATTATCGGTATAGCTGATGCTTTTTAGATATTTACTGATATCAACTGAGATATCTTTATTATTATATTTTATGATCGCCGATATTCTACGTGCTTCCATTTAACGCCTCCATGGTGGTATCAAACTAGTTGGGGTAGGCTTTTCATAATCCGGCACATCCAAAATAATACCTGCTGGAAAAACAACTATGTCAGCATATTGTTGGTTTGCTTCCAGCAACGCATTTACGCCACTTTCATCGTCATATAACTTTTTTGCTATACCATCCCACATATCGCCTTGGATTGTGTAATAGGTTTTAGCCATATGAAAGCCTCCTGTTCTGATTCTGCACTTCTGCCAACATTGCTTTAAATTCACGCATTTTTTGATCTAATAAAGTTGAAATTTCAGCAGTATCGGCATTCCCTTGTACGGTGATCTGCGGCGCAAATGTAGCCGTTATTCCGCCACCAGCTCCCAATGGATTCCCCATGATTTCATTAGTTTTGGCCAACAATCCTATATTACGTCTATTGGGAATATGCGGTATCGCGCTTTCACCAGAGTTTTCCGCAAAAGTAGTAAGAAATGTCCCCCTGCCATAAATACCGCCATACGCATTTTCTGCAACCTCTGCACCATTACCGGATGCCGTAATATTAACTTTGCCAAAAATAGGTGTAGATAAAAAATTACTAATGGATTGCCATTTTTCGCGAAGCCAGGTTTCTGCACTTGTAAATTGTTCCTGAATATAACTTGTGAATCTAAATATTGCAGCAGATGGATTATCCCAAAAATAATTCCAATATGCCGCTAATGTATCCCAGTTAGCAATTATTGCAGTAACCGCGCCAATGATCCAACCTACAGGCCCAGTGACAAAAAAGGCTATTCTAGCTATTGGACTGTCCCACAAAGTTGTAAAGAACTGTTTGACTGTATCCCAATGCCTGTATAAAATAGTTCCGGCAACGACTAATAAACTGATTCCAATCAATAACCAACCAATAGGGCAAGCTGCCATAGCCGCATTTACCAACATCATTCCACCACTCCACAGCTTCGTTGCCAAAGCCACAGTCCTTTGTGTGCCGGCAAGAAGCATTGTTTTTGATCTTAATACTGCCGTACAATTTCCCAAAGTCGTCTGCCATAAAGCACAGGTAGCCATAAACGCATTATAGCCGGAGATAATAGCTCTACCCGTTTTAAATGTAAGCCATAATAACCCAAAAGTTCCAATAGTGTATATGATCCCCTGTGCTACTATTGGGTGTGCTGTAGCTAAAGCCGATAACTTCCCCGTCCATACAGCTAAAGAATCACCTACATTAGCTATGACAGGTAAAAATCCATTTGCTAATGATATTTGCAACGACTCAAATGCCGAAGAAAGACGTATAATTGCACCTTCTGCATTAGCATTCATGACCGTACTGCACCTGCCCTAACATACCGATCACGCTCCGAAATCGATTTTCTTTTACACAATTTACCCTGCGGCAGTAAACTTTATTCTCGCTTACCTGACGGCTCCACACGCAGCCCTTACACTTATGTGCCATTCTAATCACGCTCCTTTACTCCAATTGCTCAATTCGTACATAAAGCCCTGGCTGCTCTGACCAAAACTTTTCTGTAATCTCACTTGCTACCTGTGCATCGTCTGTCCAATAGCCGAGCCCAGTCATTACATCCTTAAGCAGCTTAATCATATTATCAGTGTCCGGCTTTGTAATTTTATATTCGCCGTTCTTATGTTTCCCTATAGCTGTATAGCACCATTTAGTCAAAAGCCTTATCGGACCGGTCAGCTTTTTTTCAGGTACATAAGCTGCCAGGTGCGCACTAAACTTCTGCCTGGCATCTTTAAGTGCGTCAGGTTCATAATAGTGTGGCTTACCGTTTACAACATGGACCTTTTTCTGCTGATGCGTAACTGTTGGCAGTTTCATCTGAATAAAGAACTCAATCATCATATGCTCCTCTTTCGTAAGCTTCCCGCCATTCTTGAATCGTAGCCAGCAAATAGTCAGCGCCTTCTTTACTTTCAAGCAATTCCTTTCGGTCAATTGTATTTTTTACGATAAGAGTTCCGTCTGTTTTCATAAAACCAAATTGTAATTTTCCAGCCTTCTCATAACAACGCATAAAGCTATTACCGAATTTTACAACTTCTCCTTTTTCAGTTTCCCAGTATTTACTATTTTTCATTTTTCATTCGCTCCTTTTTCCTTTCGCGCGGTATACCTCTTCCTACAACCGAAAGGAATTTTCCCGCCAAGCCAAGGCGGAAAATCCTTTTGTTGTATAGGAATACAACCTACAATGACTAATCATATATAGATACATCGCGCGCGCGTATATCGCGTATATAATATTAGTGAACATTCACTTAAGGAAAATCTCGATAATCGCTCGACTTTTTCCGATTCGGAAATTCTCGATAATGTTCGAGTTTTTCCAAATTGTCAGAAAACGGCGTCGTGGAAAAACACTCGACTTTTTCCAATTCGGAAAAGGAAAATCATTCGACTTTTTCCGTTTTCCGAACGACTTCTCCATTATTGCTTATTGCAAACATTCCACTTTCTCGAATATGATTCTTCACCGTTTTTTCCGTCACATCTAAATAACTGGCCAGGCTTTTTACTGTCGGAGTCCCACCAAAACTTTCTGCTTCAAAAGCTTTTTGTAATGCTACTATTCGTTCTTTTTTCAAATCATCCGGTGACTTCTTCTTTTTGAAATTCCGCTGCCAGGCTGGTCCCTGCCCGTCGTCAGGTTCAATATCCTTTAGACTTCCAATATCATCAACGTAATGCACAGGATAATTAAACCAAAGATTGATCGGCGGGAACTTCGGAAACTCACGTAGAGTCCCTTCAATGCGCCACGCTGTACGTTGCCGCACCCTCTGTTTGGCCGCCGGAATCGCCGTTTTCACAAGCTCAATATTAGTATTATTGCCAAGCATCTTATGGCAGTATTCCAACAGTACAGCGCTGCTGCACTCGTCATCCTGCGATAAATCCTGTATATAGGCAGGGTAATATCGTTTTAAATACGCCAAGCACTCGGCGCAAATTACTTTATTTTCTTCCTGCTTCAGTAATTCTTCTGTTGGTTCCAGCTCTATCAAATCAAGCAGTGCGTCAGGATCACGGGCAAATACTCCTGACCCTGAAGCTCTGTCCATAGATTTTTTACTGCCTTGGCCACCCTTTGAATGATGGTGGCAGTAGATCACAGCGCAGCCCAGTTCCGTACAAACCTTATCGAACTGATTACAGAAATGCGCCATCTGGTCAGCACTGTTTTCGTCACCGGTGATGATTTTATAAATCGGATCGATAACGATAGCAATATAATTCTTCTTTGCGGCACGCCTGATCAGCTTTGGCGCCAGCTTATCCATCGGAATCGACTTGCCACGCAAATTCCATACATCGATATTAGACAAATTGCTCGGCTCCCACCCCATTGCCGTATAAACATCCTTAAAACGATGCAAACAACTTGCCCTGTCAAGTTCAAGGTTCACATATAAAACTTTACCCTTTGTACAGCTAAAATTAAGCCACTGACGGCCCTCGGCAATCGCGCAGCACAACTCTATCAAAGCATAGCTTTTGCCTGCCTTAGACGGCCCTGCAATGAGCATTTTATGCCCCTGTCGCAATACATTATCAATCAGCGGTTTTGCCAGCTCCGGTAAATTATCCCAAATCTCACTAATGCTTTCCGGTTCCGGAAGATCATCGTTGACCGCCTCAATCCACTCCTGCCATTCTACAAAGCTGGCTTTGCCGATGTTGGTATCAACTAAAAACTGCTTGTGTCCCTGACGCATCACACCCGGCATTCTGCTGAGCCGCGAAGGATTACGGTTTTGGGTATCGATTTCAAGGCCGTTTTTCTTACAAACAGCGTAAAGATAATCAACACGTTTACGATATTCCACATAGTCTGCTGCATCGATCCTAACAATAGCATGCAGCGACTTTTTCCCTGAATGTACCAGGCAGGCCACCGGCAGTTCCAGTGTCCGGATAATTTCATTCTGCTTGGCTATATCCATCTTGTCCGATTCGACCAGAGCATACCGAAATTCTGTCACATTGTCGTTTTTCACGCCTTTACCATCAAGAGGATTAAAACGTATCCATGCGCCGCACTCAGGGTTATAATCGCCAAGCACCCCGCCGATATCACCCTTACATTTATTAAGCTGCTCAATGAGCTGCCCAGAAGTCCTGTCAGAACAGCCCTTTGATGGTAAATATTTACCGTCTTTTTGCCATGATTCCGTTACATAGCCAACATTTTCCGTACTGTCGAATAAAGTTTCCAGATAAGTTACCAGTTCTTTTACCGGATCCCAGTTTTCCGGGTCCGCTATTTCCTGGCCTTCGATCCAGTTCTTATCGACCAAAACCATATCTTCTTTTTGTCCGATGATATCATCCCATGAAAGTTCATGATCTTCACGCTGCTGTGGCGTCCAGCCGTTATCCTTAGCCATTGCTACGATCGTACCACCCGTTACTGGTGCGCTGGTATCACCTCTGAACGTCTCCCATTTTTTTCGACATTCATTTGCGTAGTATCTTCCAGCATCTCGCCGGCTCCAATCATCCCACACGCTCACGCTGTAACCTTCTGCTTTCAACGCCATGCCAATATTGACCCACTCCTGATAATCAAGAACGCTCGGATCGATATAATCAAGCAGCGGCAGCAAATCCAATTTATTCTCCATGATGTTCTCCTTTATTCAGGCTTGTAAATCCGTGGATCAATGCCTGCCGGAATACGCCAGCCACCGGCAGCAATCCTGTCTATCAGTTTCTTGGCATGTTCGAAAGACCAGATACCGACATGCCGGAACCCACGACCCTCTAAAAACCGGATCTGTTTCGGTGTCGTTAATCCTTCATTCCTGCGTTTATCCAAACGATCAAGTATTTTCGCAGCTTTACCGGCATTATCGATCTCATCCGGATTTATACCAAACTTCTCTAATGTTTTAAGTTGCTTTTCACTGGCCGGGCTCATTTCCCAACCGAATGCTGGTACATAGCTTGACAGATCCTCTGCTTGGATACTCATTTCAAACTGCAACGGATCCACCAGTTTACGCTTACACTGTTTCATTGCTGCCAACTGTTTCGCCAAAGCTTCTTCCCGCTGGGCAACAACATCTTCAGAAGCCTGCTTTTCCACTGCTTCCAAATCTAACGGACATGCTGCGTCCTGTAATGTTTCAGTCATAGCTCTGGCCACATCTTCATTTGTCGCAATCAAATGCGCCGGTCGGCACAGTTCATGGCGTTCTGTATGCCAAAGAAAATCCAGTAGCAGCAGTTCTTTTTTATCTGGCGCCAATCTGGTACCGCGGCCCACCATCTGACAATATAAACTTCTTACTTTCGTCGGCCTTAATACAACAATACAATCAACCGCCGGGCAGTCCCAGCCTTCTGTCAAAAGCATTGAATTACAAAGTACGTTATATTTACCGGTTTCAAAATCACTCAGCACCTTTGCGCGATCATCGCTGTTACCATTTACTTCGGCAGCGCTGAAACCGATACCATTCAAAATATCCCTAAACTTTTGGCTGGTCTTGACAAGTGGTAAAAAAACTACAGTCTTTCTATCCATACAAATTTTAGCCATTTCCTCAGCAATCTGATTCAGATATGGATCGAGAGCCGTTCCCAGATCGCTGGTCTTAAAATCACCGGCCTGGGTCCCGACACCTGTCAAATCTAATTTCAGAGGAATAGTCTGAGCCTTGATATCAGAGGTATTAAAAACTAATTCCACCTATAGAAGGTATTATTTATTATTTTTATTAACAATCAACACCGGCATGAGACTTGGAGAAGTTTTAGGACTAAAACGAAAATGTGTATTTGATGATTATGTTGTGATCAACAACAGCCTGCAAGATATAAATGGCAAAATGGTCGATACACCGCCAAAAACGGCCGCTGGAGAAAGAGAAATCACAATCACGAGGGATTTATCCTCTGACCTAAAAAAACGTTTTAACAGTGGGAAAATCGTTTCTTTTGATGGCTATATTTTTCAAAGCAAAAATGGAACTCCATTACGTCCTAACCAAATCGAAAGAGCCTGGAAAAGTATTTTATTATTAGCTTCAGTACCGCATAAAAAATTCCACGTACTTCGTCATACGCATGCAACACAATTATTGGCGAACGGTATACCACTTTTGGAAGTATCTAAACGATTAGGGCATAGCAGAGCCAGCCACACTTTAGATCTTTATGGTCATGCTATTCCAGGTTACGATGCTTCTTTGCCAAATAAAATCTCAAAGATTTTCAATTTATAATTTGGGTGCAATTGTGGGTGCAATTGCTGAAATTTATGTTAGAAAAATGGCATTCTACCGTAATGCAAAACTAAGCTATAAAGCCACTTAAGCCCTTACAGAATGCTGTATTACAGGCTTTTCCTCGTAGTTTTCCCAAGCCGCGTGTCGCGAGTTCGAATCTCGTCTCCCGCTCCATAAAATATACCGTCAAAGCCTAGTTCCCAAGGGCTTTGACGTTTTTTTATTTTGTATTTTCAATTCTTCTAACCCTTAGTAAACAGTCGCAAACTCACATAAAAAAGTGATGAACTGCGACCAAAAGTGCGACAGCTTTAAACTTTGCGAAGTAGCAGACACACTTAACCTATAATTAACGAAATAGTACAGGCCCGCCCGATAAAGGCAGGCCTGTACTATTTTTATTTGCGCTTCTTTTTTTGGAATACGATGAATTACACGGACACGCAAACGCTGCCGTAGGGGTTAGCAACTGACTGATACGGATTCCCCGTGATGTACGCCAGTTGCGGGAACGAACGTACCGCACTGATAATGTTTGCAGTTTGTGCCGCACTGCCAAGCTGGAGCTGTGCCGCTTACAGTTGATCAGGTAGTTCTTGCATCAAATTAGCGTTTACCAGAGCGCGTAGCCGCTTACCTGTGGAGCGTTTTCAAGGCAGCGTGACCCTTGGCTGGAGGCGGCCCACAACAAGCAGATTTTTCAGGTTTTCACGGAGGCGATAAACGGAAAAATCGCAAAGTGTGTACCACTTTGCCCTGCTTGCCACTATCGAAAAAGGCTAAAGAGGAAATATGTCTTATGCCCAAGAAGGCGCATTTAATCAGCCCGACAAATTGGAATTTATCACTCACTGCAAATCCAGTTGCATAAAAACAGCCGTTTTAGCTGGATTATCATTATATCGCTCAATATAGTAAAATCCATATTTTTGATAAAGTTTAATGGCGTTATCCATAAACGGAAATGTATCCAGCCTCATATGTTTATATCCAAGACCTTTAGCATCTTCAACGATTCGGCTTATAAGAATGTGGCTTAGATGTTGTCCACGATACTCTGGGCGAACATATAGGCGCTTGATTTCACAATAGCTATCATCATTACGAGTTAAACCAACACATCCAGCAATTCTGCTATCCACAAGAAGTAAATATAGTCTGCCAGTTGGCAATGCGTATTTTTTCCTGATATCTGCCAGTTCATCATTAAGATGTTGAGCATTTAGGCACTCTCTCACATCATCTCCGCCTTGTTCAAGAATCATATTTGTGTATTCTTTAACCAGAGTTAAAACATCCCCCAGCCTGTCATATGCTAAAAGCATTTCCATACTGTACCCCTCCTCCAATTTGCTAAATGCGCCTTGTTCGCCTAAGGCGTACAAACCCATAATCCTTCTTCATTCTAATATGACCGCATGGAAAAGTCAAACAGCTCATGTTGTTTCATTACTTCACGCTGCCACTCAGAACTCGGTTTGTTCACTTGGGAACTATTCAGGCAGCATTTTACCCTTTGCATGACGGTTTATCGCATGCAGAAATGCTTATTTAATCGGCCTTTCCGGCCGAAAAAGGATTTTATAACCACCAAATATTTACTATTTTTTATAAGCAGCACTCAAAATATATACTTTTATTCTTCAAATTATCTATTCCCTTATTACAGTAAGATCATGTGTCTTTGAGTACAATTATGATTTTTTCTCATAAAAAATAAGCTTACCATTACAGCAAGCTTTTACTTTGTCAATGCTATATTAGTAAAACACTATCACTGATATCTGGAATTGATGATCTTCAAATTTATTACAGAATAAAGCTCGTCCTGATTCCAGATTTTTATTTTACCTTCCTGCACGTTTCTTCTATAAATATTTTTTGAAGGTACAGCAATTTCTAAATTTATTGGCACTGTATTTTTACTGCGTTTTACTAAAACATCTTCAGATTTTAACTTTTTCCAAATCCCTTTTTTAGAACCTTGTGAAATTATAGCATCCACGCCTTCTGTTTCACAACGCAGTTTCAAGGTATCGTCCTCTGTCTGAAATCGCAAAGCAACGGAAATAACATTCGGCTCCAGCCAGTATTTAAGCAGACCCATTTTTCCTACGTCAACAGTATATTCAAAACTTTTATTTTTATTCAAAACTATTTTTTTTAAACTCCTGTCGCCTTCATTCTGCGTTTTGAAACTGCTGAGTAAAATCATTACCATGACAGCAGCCAACACCAGAAGTATTTTTTCCCCAAGCTGTTTATTCATACCTGGCCCGCCTTTTTCCAACTATCTTCTTAGAAAAAATTTTAACCAACAAAATAACGACAGCCGCCGCTCCCGGCAAACAGCTTAACTGGCAGCTGCCACAAATACCAGTGCAGCCAGAGATGCTGCCCCAAGAAGAAATCGGTATACCCATAGCTGCACAAAAAGTAATTACTTTATTCTTCATCATTTTTCCTCCCGTATCTGATTGCCTTTTCCGGACATTTACTGATACAGACCCCACACAGGATACAATTATGTACACAATTCACAGCTTTCCGCTCTTCTATCACCATCGCTTCCATAGGACAGGCAAGGCTGCAGTTTTTACAGCCAATACACTTTTGGCGGTCTATAATCAACCGATAAACGAATGGCAGCCTGCTGCTGAAAAAATACAATAAATTCTGTACCGCTCCTACAGGGCACAAAAAATTGCAAAATCCGCGGCCTCCTTTAGTAAAGATACCAAACAGACCTGCCCACAAAAACAACGTCAGAATCATACTGGAGCTCAAAGAAATAAAATACCCAAAAACAAAATAGTTAACAAACAAATCAAATAGAAAGAAATTGCAATATGCACATGCCAGCAGACTATCCAAAAATGGCAATATTACAAACCCGGTCAGCATGCCATAACGAAGCGGAGCAATCTCGGTATAAGTACGCCAGCTTATCTGCAGCCGGGATGGTACACATTTACTCAAATACTCGGTAAAAGCTCCGGCAGGACATAATCTGCCGCAAAATACAGGACCAAAAAACAAAGTAACTAACAGCAAAATAACGATACAAGCAATAAAAGGAAGCGACATCAACAGTAGTTTTCCATCCAGTAAATGCTCTGTCTGAATGCGAAAACACAGGCTGTGAATGGTCAGCTGCTGCCACTTGCCCGTAAAAATAAAAAATATTATTTTTTGAAATAGCGCAAAAGGAGCATAGAATAAAATAAAACCTAAAAAATACCCCAAAAACCGCTGATATTTAAACCCCATTTTTATCTTCACTTCCACGAATTTTCAGGACAGGGAAAATCCCTGCCCTGATTTTATTTACTTAAAAGCTATAACGCAGGCTCACGTTATATGTCCTGCCGGAAGTTGCTTCGCTGGCATAAAATTCTTTGTCAAACAGGTTGTTAATCCCAAACTGCAAAACAGTACCTTTAGCTAGTTCATAATTAAAAGCTGTATTAACTATAAAATAAGCATCTTCAGCGCCATATTCACCGGTCACATCATCTGGAGCCTGACGCGCGCTCACATACTGACAATCCAGTATAGCGTTAAACTTGTCCTTATTATAATTGACACCAGCATGCAGCAGATGTTTAGGAATGCCATAGTCTGCACTGTTAGCGTCTTTCAGGTTAGTGCCGACAACAGCATTTTGTTTCACTTTCCCCTGCTGCCAAGCATAATTGAAATATGTGCCCCAGTTGTCGTTAAATTTATGGTCGACAGAAAATTCTACGCCGCGGCGTTTTTCCGTACCATAATTTTCGTATTTTTTATATTCTGCGGTTGTCGTTCCCGGCTTATAATGGGTCGTATAAAGGATTTTATCATCTGTTTTTACCTGATATAAAGAGATGCCCAGATTAGTCTGACACGACAATTTCTTCTTCATGCCAATCTCAAAAGTATTTGAGGTCTCCGGATCAAGATCAGGATTAGCCACTACACCGCCCATACTGCCACCGCCGTCACGATAGACATGATACAAAGGCGGCGGATTAAAAGAATGTCCATAAGAAACATAATAATTAGTACTGTCGTCAGCCTTATAATCAAAAGCTACCTTCGGGCTGATTTCATTATAGCTGACCTCATCATAGTCCAACGCTCTTGTCAAAGCTCCGGTATTTTTATCGTAATATCTGCTTTTACCGACCATTTTGGTAAAATGGTCATAACGTACGCCTAAATACATCGTCAGCGGATCACTGATCTGATATTCATCCTGCACAAATAACGCTATATTCCGCGCTTTACCGCCATGATTTTCGTAAACGCCGTTATTGCCCTGTCCTGTGATTACAGAATCATGATCACGCCAGTTACTCAAATATTTACGCAGCTGATCAAAGCTCTCTTGTTTAAAACTGCCGCCCACTAAAATAGAATGTCTGCCCACATTTTCCCAGGCTTTCTGCACATCAAAATTATAGGTCTTACCCGGATAGAACGAATCAGTACCGGCACCGGTCCAATCCACGGAGGTTGGGTTGCTTGGGCTGCTGTAACCATTGCTCTTCATATCAAGGTAACCAAAATTAGCGCTGAATTTATTTTTATTATCGTTATACGCCAAAGTATGCAGGTTGGATTCTTTGCGCCCGTCATAACCAAGATATGTTCCAATGCTTGGCTTCACTATCTGTCCATTACCAACATCAACACTGCCACTAAATACGGGCTTACCGTCTTTATAAATTGTCGTCCACGGATTTTGGTAGCGATACTCACTTTCCGTATGGATAAAAGTATATTTTAAAGATCTGTCTTCATCAAAATCATATTTCACATTAGCGGAAATGTTTTCATTTTCCCAAACCTTTTCTCCGCGTCCGCCTAAAACATATTTGCCGTTACTGAGCTGCGGCAATTCGTGGTCAGGCTTAATCCCTCCACTGCCTTTGGAAGCGCTACCAGTATAATAATAACCCCTATATCCATCTGATTTTCTGTTTTCATAACCTACGCCGAAAGATAATTTTTTATTCACTCTTGCATCTGCGTATAAAGCTTTTTTCCAGGTATTATTACTGCCATAGCTGACTACAGCATTTACACTGGCTCCTTTTTTTTCAGGATTATCCTTAGTGATGATATTGACAACCGCGCCCACAGCCCTACCGCCATATAAAGAAGAGCCTGCTCCCCTTACAACCTCAATTCTGGCTATTTTTTCCACAGGTACCATTTCCCATTCCATACCGTTATTATAAGTAGTATTCATCGGAAGCCCATCCAGCAAAACCAAAATATCACTGGAGCTGAAGCCCCTGATCTGAATCCCTCCCTGTGCTGCTTGGTTCATATAGACGCCCGGCAGAGTCTGCAGAGCTTCAGGTACAGAATTAATATTTCTTTCTTCTATATCCTGTGAGGTGACAACACTGACGCTGGAAGGTACCTCCTGTAGTTCTTTCATAGTTCTGGTTGCTGTAACAACCATCTGATCCAGATTAAATTGCTGCAGCCCCTCTTCGGCGTATACTACTGTGCCCCCCCAAATGACATTGCCAGTTATAAGTACTGTCATCAGTATACTTTTACCCATACCATTTTTCAACATACTCAACTCCCTTTCCTATTTTTTGTATATTACTAAAATATTTTATGCATTAACCTAATAGATATATGCATAATAACTTTTATTACAATCAGAAAATACCCTGTGCATAAGACGCACAGGGTATTAAATAGCTAGATAAAAGCTGTTCCATTACCAAACTGTCTCACGCAGCAGTAAATTAATCATCAGGCAGTTCTTCTGACTCAAGTTCATCGCTCCTCCAAGCCTTCCCGGATAACTCCAGTGACATAAATATGGATTTGCTCACTTTTACAGCGACGGGATCGTGTGGGCTTTACACCCAGCTTCTCTATTAAGACCTGCGTCACCTGATAACATCATTATTCACTTTTTATATTTTATGATATTATATTCTATTTTATATTGATGATTATATGTTATAATATCATATATGATATATTACTATGTATAGCTACTAGACAGTCAATAGGGAGATAATTATTTTATGAAAAAACCAATTGACAATTATTTTACAACAGGTGAGTTAGCCAAGCTTTGTAAAATACCTCGAAAAACTTTGCTTTATTACGACAGTTTAGGTCTTATCACGCCTGAAGTTATTGAAGAAAATGGTTATCGTTATTACAAACGCACTCAATTATTTGCACTAGAATTGATTTTGACAATGCGTAAACTGGATATTCCTTTGGCAGAAATCAAAACTTATTTATCTAACAAATCCTATACTAATTACAGAAATATTATGTCTGATCGTGAAATATTTCTTGAAGAATTGCTCGAAAAAATAATTAAAACAAAAAATGAACTGCATCATTCCCTCCTTATTCTTAACCAATTGGAAAACATTAAATTTAATGATGTACTAACAATTCGAACAGACAATGAATTTTTATGTTTAAGCAAACCTGTCTCTCCCAAAATGAACTTTAAAGACAGAACAAAAATATCAGCCAGCCTGTTTATAAATCTTGCTGAACATATTCCCCTTAGCAATCATACTTTTGGTTATGTTGTAGATAAAAATTCACTTTCAGATCAAAAAAAACCTCGTCATATCAAATATTATTTCTATCCTGTTTTCACTAAAACCGATTATCCTGAATGTTCCATAAAACCAAAAGGAACTTATCTTACCCTTTATTTCAAAGGTATCTATATGAACAACTATGACAAACATCTCAACACTCTGTCAGAATACTGCAAGCGTAATATGCTCGTTCCTATATCCGATATTTATATCACATCAATAAAAAACTTTTGGCTTACTGATGAAATCAGCGAATATATTTACAAAATAGAAGTACAAATAAAATAAACCGTTTTCTAATCTAGAAAACGGTTTATTTTATTACTTGTGAATATAGAATTTCTCTAATATTACCAGATATTTTTCTATTTAGATGCTTCTTAAAAAATATCCCCTATAAGATTTGCATTGTTGCAAACGAAATGTTATAATGATGCGATTTTTTGCAAGGAGGTAAAATTATGTCAATCGGAATTATCGTTAATTCGGCCTGCGTACTTATCGGCGGCCTGCTTGGCAGTTTTTTCGGCAGACTTCTGCCAGCCAAAATGCGTGAATCGCTTTATGGGTTATTCGGTTACTGCTCCATCATTATCGGCATCATTCTGCTGCAAAATATAAAATCTATGCCGGCAGTTACATTAGCTCTGATCTTGGGTACTATCATCGGCGAAGCACTTCGAATCGAAGACCAGATCAATTTCGCTTCGCTTAGGCTTAAAACACTTATCGAACGTCTCACCAATACTGCGGCAGCAGATAATGATGCTTATATCAGCCGTTTCGTCGGCCTGCTGATGCTGTTCTGTACCGGCAGTACAGGAATTCTCGGCGCGATTGGTGAAGGCGTAAATGGCGACAGCACTGTTCTTTTAACAAAATCTGTTATGGACATTTTTGCAGCATTTGCTTTTGCTGCTCATATGGGGCCTATGATCGCCTGTATCGCAATCCCCCAGTTTCTTTTTTTCAGCATCCTCTTTTGGAGTGCCGGCTTCATCATGCCGCTTACAGATCCTCTGATGATTGGTGATTTTATGGCCTGCGGTGGCATTTTAGCTATTATTACCGGCTTTCGTATCTGTGAATTGAAAGACTTCCGTGTCGCCAATACGCTGCCGGCTTTATTTATCGTAATGCCGCTCAGTTATCTTTGGCGCACTTATTGCTGAACAGTTAACACTAAAAAAACAGGCCCTGCATGCAGGGCCTGTTTTTATTCCATGATACCTGAATCCTCAATAATAATCCAGCTCACGCTCAAAAATAACGCCGGTGGCAGGATTAAACTTTAATTCCCCCTTAAATTTAAGGGTAGTAAATTCGGCTTCATAGTAGGAATTATTGCCTTCTTTGTCCATAGTTACAACAATATTGCGGGCATCCGGGTATTCAGCCATAACAAAGCGCTCGATATCTGCCGGAGTTTTGTTGATAATAGTGCTGCCTTTGACAAATGTTGCACCCTTGACTTCTATCTCTTTGATTTTGGAAGTAGCCGTTGCAACCTTCACATAATAATATTCCAAAGTGTCAGGGTCTTGAAAAGTAATACGGCTTTCATCACCTTTAGTTGTATAACCAATCAGATTACAGTTTGCCGGAATTTCTGCTTTAGCAACTTCGATCGCCGCCCTGCTTTGCCCAAGCTGACTGGGAGCAGGAGCCGCCACAGCCATAGCGCCTACACATAAAACTACTAAAGCTGCCAGTAATGAAAAAACATTTTTCAATTTCATTTGATTCACTTCCTTAAATTATTTTGTATTACTGCTTAAATACATCATACAAAACATTTTTGTTAATTTCAACTGTGTGCTATCTCCTATTTGAATTTATTAATTAATTTATTCCATATTATCAATATTACAAGCATTTATTTTGTTAAAATTCATAAATCTGTTAAGCCCTTCCAATAATAAAACAGACCTCGGCATATTATGTCCGAGGTCTGTTTTATTATAATCACTGTTCTGCCGATTGTTTTGCATCTTCTTTACAGACCGTTGTTTCTTCGTCTTTAAAAAAGTATTTCATCACACCGCCGACCAGCCCCTGTACCAAAAGAAATTTATATTCGTTTTCGATCCGTCTTACTTCCCGCTGTACCTCTCTCTTAATGATCCAGAAGGACAAAGCCACACCCAGCATCGCCCCAAACAAGGCTCCAAAAAATGCGATCCAGATCGCAGGTATCGAAATATTGATCATTATTGCCACCGCCTGTCTGTTTTCTTTGACTTCAAAATATCACATTAGCTATTGCCTGTCAAATTAAAGAAAATTCACATTTTCTTCTATTGCAACTGCAAGGACAAATATTATATAATATTAGAACAGTTCCAATACTTTAAAAAGTGAAAGGGTTGTTACCAATGGAGAAAATTTACGAAGGCAAAACTAAAACAGTATATTCCCTGGAAAACGGCAATGTACTCTTAAAATTCAAAGATGACTGCACCGGCAAAGACGGTGTTTTTGATCCCGGTGAGAATACCGTCGGGCTGACTATCGAAGGTATCGGCAAAGCAAATCTTGAGACTTCGATCCACTTTTTCGAGATCCTCAAAAAAGAAGGTATAAAAACCCACTATGTCAGCGCAGATATCGATAACGCCACTATGGAAGTCCTGCCTGCTAAAGTATTCGGTAAAGGCCTTGAAGTCATCTGCCGCTTGAAAGCAACCGGCAGCTTCATCCGTCGTTACGGTGACTACATTGCTGACGGCACTGTTCTCGAAGGCGGCTACGTTGAAGCTACTTTAAAAGACGATGCTAAAGGCGATCCTCTGATCACTTCCGAAGGTTTGGCAGCTCTCGGCATCATGAGCCAGGAAATGTTCAACAGTATGAAGGAACAAACCCTTAAAATCACTAAAATCGTTGCTGCAGACCTGGCAAAAATGGGTCTGGATTTATACGATATCAAATTCGAATTTGGTTACAACAACGACGAAGTAATTCTGATCGACGAAATCGCCAGCGGTAACATGCGCGTCTATAAAGACGGCAAATATGTCGATCCCATCACTCTGACTTCAATCATCCTCGGTAAATAAATCTTTATATTTAAGGGCACAGCAAAAGCTGTGCCTTTTTTGCTTCTTAGGCATGTTGATGCTATAATTATTTTAAAGCGTTTTTAAAGCCCGCTTTAATTTTTGAAAACAAAGGAACGATGCATTATGAACAAATTAGATCCACGTAATATTTATGACGACTTACATCAAATTCCTGAACTTGGTTTTGAAGAGTTTAAAACCTCTGCCTATCTGGCAGATAAATTAGAAGCAATGGGCTACAAAGTTACCCGTAACATCGGCGGCACCGGCGTTATCGGCGAAATCAAAGGCTCAGAGCCCGGACCTGTAATGATGCTGCGTGCCGATATGGACGCACTGCCCTTTCTGATCGACGGCGAAAAGAAAAATATTCATGCCTGCGGCCACGACGCCCATTCCGCCATGCTTTTAGCCGCTGCCTCCGAGCTTGTAGGCAAGGTTAAACGCGGCACCCTGCGCATCCTGTTCCAACAGGGTGAAGAAACCTTAAAAGGCGCTTTGGCAGTTATTGATGCCGGCGTAATTGAAGACGTCGATATCGCTCTTGGTCTGCACATCCGTCCTGTGCAGGACATTGCCTACGGCGAAATGTCGCCAGCAGTGCGCCATGCTTCCAGCACCTTCGTTAACGTCGTTATCAACGGTTTATCCAGTCACGGCGCACGTCCGCACCTGGGTGTCAACGCAATCGAGGCAGCCGCTGTCGCTATCAATGCGATTACGGCTATTAAAATCAATCCTATCATTCCCTGGTCCTGTAAAGTTACCGGCATCAAAGGCGGCGGCGTAGCCCCCAATATCATTCCTGATAAAGTTGAAATGATCGTCGATGCCCGCGCACAAACCAACGAAGCTATGACCGAACTGCTGGAAAAACTGCGCCGTGCAGTTACCAATGCTGCCGCTGCTCTTGGGGCTACTGCCGAAGTCACTACTCCCGGCGGTGTGATCCCCGCTGCTGAATACGATGACGAACTGACTGCAGAAGTTGCAGAATGTATCGTCGAGGTAGTAGGCGAAGAAAAACTTGCGAAAGAACTCGTTAACCCCGGCGGTGAGGATTTCCACTACTTTGTTAATAAATATCCCCATATCAAAGCTGCTTACTTCGGTGTCGGCGCAGCTGCAGCTCCGGGCCTGCATCATCAGGATATGCAGCTGAACAAAGAAGCTCTGCCCAGCGGTACTGCGGTCCTCGTTAAAATGGTAGAACGTAAATTAGGCTGATCACTGTTTATTTTGCGCTGCTGAATTATATATAACTGCAAAAACTCAGACTTCCATAAATTATGAAAGTCTGAGTTTTTTATTACTGTACTATGCTTAACTCATTTTCGTATATTTATTTAAGCTGACTGTAAACATTCTGGTCAACAGGCTCCAGCCAGGTAGTACCTGCACCCTTGCTCATAATCGACAGATGCTGGAACCAGCTGTTGCCGGCAGCGCCATGCCAGTGTTTAGTCCCTTCCGGGATCGTCACACTTTCACCGGCTTTCATTTCTACCGGATCCTGTCCCCAGATCTGATAATATCCACGGCCTGATACCCCGACCAGGACCTGACACGAACCGCTGTGAGTATGCCAGTTATTGATACAGGACGGAGCAAAAGTCACGTTAGACACACTTACAGTATCGTTAGCCATGGGAAAAAGAAAGCTCTGTCCGGTAAAATATCTGGCATAAGCCGCATTATCATTACCGATAGGAAATACTGTACCACCTGCCTGCAGCAGCGACGCGCTGATTATCTTTGTCTGTTCCTCTGTTACAGGCTCACCGGCTGCCAAAGCTGCATCTGTACCGCCCATGACCGCAGCAGCCACAACCAGAGCCGCAGCTATTCCTCTAAAAGTGTTTTTGTTGAATCTCTGCCAAAATTTCATATTATTTTCCTCCTCATAATAAATCATTTGTTTATCAACTTCTGGATCAGATTGCTAGTGCTTTCGAAGCCGGATGCCTGTTTAATAAAGCATATGTTTCCGGCTGTAACAAATTCTCATAATTTCTCAGCTGATAATCTGCCAGTTCCGCAACCAACTGCAAACTGTTGATTTTATCAAGCAGCGTTTCACGAGCCTCTGCCAGCAGCTTTTTACGCTCCTGTATCGTAGCATCACCCATTTCTGCCAGCCGAATATAATCAATGATATGTTCCAATGACATCCCGCTGGCTTTCAGCTTTTTGATAAAATTGATAAAATTTACAAAATACTCATCATAATTGCGGATCCCGGCCGCATTCCGTGGCACCGGAGGCAGCAGCCCGATCCTTTCATAATATCTTAAAGTATCAGTTGACATATTGGTTTTTGCGGCAATTTCCCGAATCGTCATTTTTACTCCTCCTCACAGTGATTATGCCTGAGCTGATAAATACTGTAATCTACATTATCCAGCAGCTGTTGTTTAAAATGGATATCATCCAGCAGATAAAAGCGCAGATTTTTCAGCAGCTTGATTTTCTGTTCCTCTGTATTATCGCTGTGCTCAATGATATTTAAAGCTGCTTTTAACCGCTCCGGCCGCTGTTCTGCCGACTGCAGAATCTGCTGTAAATTCTCCTGCGTACATTTCTGCATCTTTTCCATAGCTACTCAGCCCCACTAAAAATTCTCTCTTTAAACTTTTCCATAACACGTGTTCCCGGATCACTTTCATTATAAATTATTCTTTCTTATATGTATAATACCTATTTCTCATATCCATCAATGCCTTTTAGGCATTGATTTTCCACGACTGTACAAATAAAAAAGTGCAAGCGCAATCACTTCTGGTGATCTGCACTTACACTTTCTGACCACAGCCTCTGATTCAGCTGCAACTGTCTGCTATTGCTTTTATCTTCACTGTTCACTATTATTATATGTTTTCACAAAATTTTTGGCAAACTCAATAAATTTCGTCGTCGTTACACTGAAAGGCTGTCGTTTTTTCCAGGCCAGCACTGTAGTAGCAGCAAGTTCAGGATACAGCGGCAGCGAACAGACCTGTGAGCGGTCCAAAAAAGGCCGTGAACCCTCAATATGAAAAGCATATCCCAGCCCGTTCCGTACCATTATCGAAGCATTCGTACTCATATTGCAGGTATACGGAACCCTGACCTGCGGAAAATAATCACCAAACCAGCTGACCAGCTCATTTTGCACTTTCAGCCGTGCTGGAAAAAGCAGCTCCTTCCCCACCAGATCTGCCGCCGTAACAAAGCCCTTTTGCACCAGCGTATCTTCGGCAGGCAGCAGCACGGCCCAGCGTTCTTTGACACCCAGACGGATAAAATCATACCTGTCAATATCCACGGGTTCCAGAAACAAAGCAATATCTGACAGACCTTTTTCAATACGTTCATTAGTATAATCCGCATTACCGGCATATAATTCGTAAGTTACAGCAGGATACTTTTCTTTAAAAGCCCGGAACATTTCAGCAATGACCTGTACGGAAGCCAACTCGCCGCAGCCCACCGATACTACGCCGTTGATCAGCTCGTCGCGTTCTGTCAGTTCTTTTTCCGTTTTATCTGCCAGATCAACGATCTCCTCGGCCCGCCGGCGCAGCAGCATTCCTTCGTCAGTCAACGTCATCTTACGCGCGCCGCGCGAAAACAGCGTTACTCCCACATCTTCCTCTAACTGTGCCAGCTGTCGGCTCAATGTCGGCTGCGTGATATGCAGCAGCTCAGCCGCTTTTGTGATATTCTCCTCACGTGCCACTGCCAGAAAATACCTCAGTATCCGCAATTCCATTGCCTCTGCCTCCTTTTATCCGGGTCAACTGCATCTGCCTGTTCTGTCCTTTTCTTTCTATCATAAAGTATTTTTATGCTCTAAGGCAAGCTTTATCTGTCCTTAAACATAGAAAAGGCATTATTTCCCCAAGGAAACAATGCCTTTCTTTACTGCTATTTATTCAGCCGCTGGCCGATTTTCAGCATATACATCGGGTCAACGTTCTGCCCATCGACAAAAACCTCAAAATGCACATGCGGGCCGGTACTATATCCGCTGCTGCCGACAAAGCCGATGATCTCACCCTTACGCACGCTTTGACCGGGCGCAACGGCAATCCCGCTCATATGCCCGTAAGCAGTTTCATAACCATTGCCGTGATCGATACGTACATAGCGTCCATAACCGCCGTTCCAACCGGCAACCTCTACCGTTCCCATCGCACTGGCGTAAACCGGCTCGCCGAATTCAACAGCAATGTCAACCCCGGGATGCCAGTCGTAACCGCCACCGATCGGTCCCGTACGTCCACCGTAGGGAGAGCTGATCGTACCACCTTTGGTCGGCCACAGATCAGGAAAGACCGAGCGTTTATTATTGCGCCCTTCCAGCTCCGAAAGCAGTTCACTCATCGAAGTTTTCTTCTCGTCGATCTGCTGCGCCATATTTTTATTCTGAGCCGTCAGCACTGCCGCCATTTCCTTAACGCCCAAATCAGCAGGACCTCCCTGTCCCAAGTAACGGGGAGCATTGCCTGCCGTTGCCGTTTCGCCTGACGCGCTGCTCAAATCACTGCCCAGCTTAGTACTGTCAGTGTCACGAATCAATGCCCGGCGCAGTTTAGTTTCCAATGTCGTGATTTCAGACATATCACGCAGCATTTTTTCGTTATCCGCCAGCAGGCTTTGCAGCTGTGCTTCCAACTCGCCTTTTTTAGCCTGATATTCTAAAAAATCAGTCCGTTCCTGACGGAACTGATAAAAATTATAACCCATATAACCAAGCGCGCCCACCATACAGACAGTACATATCAATACAGCGCCGGCCAGCAATTTAAACCGCCGGGCGCCAAAATGGTAAACTTTCTGCCCTTCCGCCCGAGGTACTGTAAAGGTATATTCTTGCTGTTTCTGTAAATCTTTCTCTTCCATATTTTAACCTCTTATCTAAAATACCCTAACTTCTGACCTGCTGCCAACAGCCTGTGCCCAATAAAAGGCAGACTTTCCAGATCATCCTTACCCATACCGCCCACTGCCAGCAATACGCCGCCGTAAACAGGCACAGCCACGGCAATAGCCGCTAAAATCGCCCAGGCTCCCCAGCTTGCCGCCAGCGTGATCACGCCATAAACAGCCGCTCCCATAGCTGCGGCTGACACAGCAGGCTTAAATACACCGCTGAAGGATAAAGCAAAACCTGTATATTTGTAAATAAAAATCATATTTAAAACTGCTGCCAGGCCAAAATCCACTACCGTAGCCATTGCCGCACCCTTGATACCCAAAGTCGGTATCGCCGTCAGCGTCCAGCTTAAAAACACCTTGACCGCAGCCGCTAAAATCATATTGATGACCGGGATCGAAGTCCGACCCAGCCCCTGCAGAATTCCTGTACTGATCTGATGCAGACCCAACAGCAAGATACCTACGCTCATAGTTTGGATAGCATCGGCAGCGCCAGGCGCATTATAAATCAGCGCCGCTATTTTTTCAGCCAGAAAATACATACCTACAAAACAGGGACAGGTAATGATCAAAGCGACTCTGAAGGCCGTCCTGGTTTTGGCCCTGATGCCGAAAACATCATTCAGTGCCCGCGATTCAGAAATCGCCGGTACCAGGCTGATCGTCATAGCCGCCGTGAAGATAGTCGCTAAATTGATCAACGGCACAGCCATACCTGTCAGATAACCGAAAAACTCTGTCGCCTGACTGATATGAAAACCAGCTGCTTCCAACCGCTGCGGCACGATCAAAAGATCAAGGTTCGCCACAACCGGCAGCATCAGGCTGGACATGGAAACAGGCAGCGCCAGCCGCAGCAGGCGGCTGATGATGGCCCGCGCCGACTCTCTCGTAGCCAGTGGATTCTGCTGCTGCAGATCCGCTTTCAGCTTCTGCTTGAGCCGTCCATAGAACCACATCAAAACCAAAAGCGCGCAGAAGGCGCCGACTCCGGCGCCCATACTGGCGCCGCCAGCCGCATAAGCCAAACCATGCGGCATAAACATATTCGCAAAAACGATCATCGTCACAACACGCATCAGCTGCTCTACTATCTCGGAAGCCGCCGTTGGCGTCATGATCTGCCAGCCCTGCAGATAGCCGCGGAAACTGGCCAAAAATGTAACAAAAAATACGGCCGGAGCCAAAGCAATAATAGAGTAATAAGCGCGGCTGTCACGGATCCAGTGATTATCGATCAGCCAATGAGCGCCGAAAAAAAGCGCCGATGCAAAAACCAGGCCTGTAACGAACAATAACCGCAGAGAAACATTAAAAACCCGTTTGGCTCCCAGAAAATCCTTCTGCGCCAGCTTTTCAGCCGTAATAATCGAAATTGCGACCGGTATCCCCGCCGATGACAATGTTATTGCCATCAGATAGATCGGAAACCCCATCTGGTAAAGGCCGATCCCTTCGCCGCCCAGTACACGCGACAAAATGATCCAATTCAGCGAACCGATGACCTTGACGACGATACTGGAAACCGTCAAAATCAATGTACCTTTTAAAAATTTATTATTACTGCTAGCACTTTTTTCGGTATCGCTCATGATTACCCGCCTTGTCAAATTTTACAATTACACATACTCATACATTATAATTATCACCTTAAAGCCACTTTTTGACAAGCTTTTTCGGTTTTATTTCACAAAATATTGCTTTATTGCCCGGCCATTGTTACAATTAAAGTTAGAAATAATTTATCAAGGAGGTCATTTGCATGAAGAAAATCCTGTCCATTGCTCTGGTTGGTCTGCTCACCTGCGGTGCGTTACTTGCCGGCTGCGGCGGTGAAAAGAAAGCCGACCCTAAGGCTGCAGGCGACAAAACCAAAGTTGCCTTCGTTTACGTCAGTTCCGCCAAAGACGGCGGCTATTCCATGTCGCACGAGCTGGGGCGCCAGTATGTTGAAAAAAACATGCCCAACGTCCAGGCCAGCTACATCGAATCAGTTCCTGAAGGTGCCGATTCCGAACGTGTCATTACACAACTGGCTTCCCAGGGCAACAAAGTTATCTTCACCACCAGCTTTGGTTATATGGACCCGACGATCAACGTCGCAAAAAAATACCCCGACATTACCTTCCTGCACTGCTCCGGCTTCAAAACAGCCCCCAACGTAGGCAACTACTTTGGCCGTATGTATGAAGCCCGCTATGTCACAGGTATCGTTGCCGGTAAAGAAACAAAATCCAACGTCATTGGTTATGTAGCAGCGTTCCCGATCCCGGAAGTAATCCGCGGCATCAATGCCTTTACCCTGGGCGCGCAAAGCGTCAACCCTGACGTACAGGTCAAAGTCCTCTGGACCAATACCTGGTATAATCCAGCTACCGAAAAACAGGCTGCTATCACACTGATCGATGCCGGTGCCGATATCATCGCCCAGCATCAAAATACCCCCGGTCCGCAGCAGGCGGCTGAAGAACGCGGCAAATATGGCATCGGCTACAATGTCGATATGTCTGCCAATGCTCCTAAAGCATCCTTGACCTCCGCGATCTGGAACTGGGGCCCGTATTATGAAGAAACCATCAAACAGGTTAACACCGGTACCTGGAAATCCGGCGCTTACTGGGGTTCCATGAAAGATAAAGTAGTCGACATCGCTCCCTACGGACCCGCAGTCAGCGATGAAACAAAAAAACTGGCTGATGCTGCCAAAGCAGATATCATTGCCGGCAAACAAAAAGTTTTCACCGGCCCGCTGTATGATCAAAGCGGTGCCGAGAAAGTTCCTGCAGGCACTACTCTGACCGATAAGGAACTTTTGAGTATGGACTGGTTCGTCAAAGGCGTTGACGGTAAAATCCAGAACTGACTCGCTTGAGTGTTTTAGTAAGGAAGGTATAAAGGAATGAAAAAGACATTAATTTTAAGCTTAGCACTGGCTTTAGGAATCACCACTGTTTGCGCTGCTTCTCCGCTCAAAAACTATAACGCGGGCAAAGTAGCTGTTGATCTGGGGCTTAACGTCCCTACCAGCAATACTTATGAAGGACACAGCGTCGGCAGCAAAAAAACGTCTCCCTATGCCGGTATCACCGTAGGCCTTGGCAGCAATACCGCTGTCAACTACAAATGGAATCAATACAAAAACAGCGGCAGTAACAAGGTCGAAGCCCAGCAGCTCAACCTGATGTACAAAGTCCTGCCAGTACTTGATGTTTACGCAGGTTATGTCGACAGTGACATCAAACTGCACGGCGACAGCCGCAGCCGCAGTTCCGGCCAAGTCGGTGTCCAGGGACGTGTCGAATTGCCTTTTCTCTGTACTTTATGGGGCAGAGCAGGCGTGGGCAACAAGCTCAACAGCTATGAAATCGGCCTGAGCCGTACTCTGGTATCCAATGCAGAGCTGAATCTGTCGTACTATGACAACAAATTCAAAGATTCTGCTCCCGGCGGCAGCGACGTCAAAACCAAAGGCGTTAATATGGGTATCACCGTCAAATTCTGACCTGCATCTATTAATCATCTAACTAAATAAACCTCAAAATAAGGCCTGGAAGCAAAAATTCCCGGCCTTATTTTTCTATAATACTAACGGATAATTATTATTGACAACTACCTGAAGCTGTGCTATTATATTCACATCGAAAGCTTACCGAACAGTAAGTTCTGCTCAAAAACAAAAAAATTTTATATTACTTTGGAGGAATGAAGAATGAAAAAATTCGTATGTCAAATCTGTGGTTATGTTTATGAAGGCGAAGCAGCTCCTGAGTATTGCCCGCAATGTAAAGCTCCTGCATCCAAATTCACCGAAATGTGCGGTGACCGTACCTGGGCTGCCGAACATATCGTAGGTATAGCAAAAGACGTCGCAGAAGACATTAAAATGGATCTGCGCGCTAATTTTACCGGTGAATGCACCGAAGTTGGCATGTACCTGGCAATGAGCCGTGTTGCTCATCGTGAAGGTTATCCTGAAATCGGCATGTACTGGGAAAAAGCTGCTTTTGAAGAAGCTGAGCATGCAGCTAAATTCGCTGAACTTTTGGGCGAAGTCGTTACCGACTCCACTCAAAAGAATCTGGAAATGCGTGTAGAAGCTGAAAACGGTGCAACCGCAGGTAAATTTGACCTGGCCAGCCGCGCTAAAGCAGCAGGTCTGGATGCTATCCATGACACCGTGCATGAAATGGCAAAAGATGAAGCCCGTCACGGCAAAGCTTTTGAAGGCCTCCTGAAACGCTACTTCAACAAATAAAAAGACCCACTCCCTTACATAAATCATCATACTCCTTAAAAAGAACAGCCCCTGTTTCCTAATGGAAACAGGGGCTGTTGCATTTGTCTCTGTATTTTACGACTTTCTAAGCCCGAAACCAGACTTCAGACTATGGTTCTGTTTTTATTAGGATATGCCATTTCCGGAAACTTCATCAGCGAACCAGTAAGTTTAAACCGCAGCTTTAAATGATACTTATTATCAGCATCTATTCTGCCATTAATACCAATCAGTCCGGCCGACTGTATCTGACCATACCAAGAATAATAATCATTACTTTTATCATCGAACACGTTCATGTCAAAGTCATGTCCGCAGGTAGCAAAAGCACCGCCATTCGCATTATCCGCTATCACAGGATTATATATAGCCATCGTATGATTGGAAATCAGTAAAACCCTGCTAGCACCCTCCGTTTTAATTCCTGTTATTTTCATCATTCCGCGGCAGATAAAAGTTACCTGACCGCCACCAGTAATTGTCACATTTTTTATCAAAGTATTAGGATAAGAAATAGAATTGGCACCATCACGATAGACATTACTGATCATCGTTAAAACACTCCCTGAAGGAACATTTATGACTACGTTCTCCAATTTCAGAACAGGCTCTAAATAATCGAACCTTTGTGATGTCTCAGTACCAAAAAGCAGTACTGTATTTTTAGCGGAACATTTAAGCGTTAGAATCTCACCGCTCTCAAGAGAAAATGTCCCTGTTCCACTGTACCAATAGTTACCATTGGGCAAGCTTCTCTCATTGCCACTACCCGACAAATTATCTGCGGACAAAGCCTTGCCGCTGGCACTGCTCAAACCATAAGTAGACGCAGCAAAATTCTTCGCGTCCGCTACCATTTTATATTCTTTATCTCTCGTCAAAAAATTAAGCTTATTGGTATTCATTGCCTCTGAGTTGGCTGCACCAGAATTATAATAAACATTTTCATTTAAAATATCTACCAGATGAATACCCAAATATCCGCCGGAAACAACAAAATCGTTGCTGAAAATATCGCTTGGCGGCTCCTCTTCACCACCGGACTCCCCATTATCACCTAAAGTAAAGTCTTTACGGATAACCTTACGTATACCCTGACAAGAGCCAACTGCAGTTATCGAATAAGTATTGCCAGCTTCCGGAGCATAGTCAAAAGCTATATCATTTTTATCATAACTGATCGAAACAGCATACCAAACACCATTTTCTTCAACCTTCGTACCAGTTAAAGAATTAGGAATCGGATAAAATGATTTCCCCTCTCCTTTTAAGCCAGCTTCCGGAGACAGCCAATTCCAATAATTATTTCCAGCGCTCAATTCTGCTACGGCTCTTTTATACCCTGCTTCAGCAGCATACCAGGCCTGCTGCTCCCGATAATCTGATGAGGCAGCCGTTTTTTCCATTGTCATCATCGGCAGCCAGGCTATGGCTACTACCATCAAAAACAACAGCATTACTATAGCTATAACAGTTACCGAACCACGTTGTTTCTGCACACACTTCACCTCGCCGCTCTTTTTGTATACATCATAAACTAAAACCAACAATATAAATCATTTGATATTTTTTAATTTATTATATCATTTGTATTATAAAATCACAATATATTGTATTTGTTTTAATAAATATTTGTTTAGACTATATTTAATAATCTTTTATTGAACAAATATGAAATCTGTCAATACCATACAAAAAAAACAGTACCGCTGCTATATAATAGCAGCGGTACTGTTTGCTTCTTTATGCGTTTTTTAATTCATACCCTTGGGAACGGTAAAACCTGCTGATTTTAATACCTTGTTACTGTACTCTATTACACTAGACCATATAGTAACGTCGCCCTGTGCTTGTATTTGCCCACAAAAATTATTACACGAATTTTCAAGAACTACATTAGCGTTGGATGACAAAAACGCATATCTTTTTCCACTAGCAAGTCCCCATGGCCGTGCCATATCAATATCACCGTTAGCCATAACCATTAATAGTTCTTCACTACTTGTAGGATTTCCTGAATTACTGCTATCCAGCTTTACAGACCCTTTAACAAAAATTCTAATATTACCCTGCAATGGAGTCCTTATTATCACATCGCCGTTAAAAACCAACGTCAATGGTTCACCCGATGAAGGCCCGATAATACCATTGGTTAAATCTATACTGTTATTATTTTTCGGACAATTGATAAATAATACAGATCCCTGCCCACCTCGAATTTGATACTCCCATTTCTTACCTTGGTTCCACTCATCTTTATAAAAACCAATAGGCCAGTCGATATGAATCTGTTCTTTTTCACCTAAAATAAAAGGTTCATTATTATTAACAGGTAAAACATCCAATGTCTTAATATCCTTGTAAAAACTTTTATCAAAAATATTATCTGGGAGCTTCGTCTTTAAAGTACCCGTATAATTACCTTGCCAATTATTCCCATTATTAAAATGTTTATCTCCACTTTGGTCTTCTTTGTCAGAACCATAAATATCCCCCAGAATAGTATTGTTTGAATTTTTTACTGTTACTGTACCGCCAGCTTGTACAAGTCCCGGCAAATCCAGTGTTTCCTCTCCGCCACTTCCACCACCGCCGGACTCCCCATTATCACCTAAAGTATAAACTTTACGAATGACTTTGCGGATACCCTGGCATGAACCAACCGAAGTGATCTGATAAGCAACATTATCTTCAGATGTACCAGATAGATCAAGAGCGTCTTTCATAATGCCTACGGCATACCATATTTTTTCCTGGTCTACTTTACCTCTGTCCAAACCCAAATGCAAAAAATTACTGGTTTGGATATCTGCGTCTTTAGTAATCCACCCCCAGTCATTATTCTTATTTTCCAGCGCAGCCACAGCCCTTTTATATCCGGCTTCAGCAGCATACCAGGCCTGCTGCTCGCGGTAATCTGAAGCTGCGGCAGTTTTTTCAGTTGTCAGCATCGGCAGCCAGGCTACGGCAATGATCATTAAAAACAACAGCATGACCACCGCTATGACAGTTACCGATCCGCGTTGATCTTTCATTTCGTCACCTCAATTATATTTAACAGAGATATTTTTCCAACCAGCAATCAATGATTGCACATCATTCCACGATTTACTGGTAGATACTGCATTTCCATTAAACCACTGTTTCTTGCTTGGATCGTAAATAAACCCAGTATACCAACTATTATTTAAGTCAGTACGTCCCATCAAAAAGATATCTTCTGCTTTTTTAGTATGGCAAACAGGGCTCACATATATTTTTGTTCCAGTACCCTCTACTGTACCAATTACCCAATTATTATATTTAGTTGAACTCAAATACTGCCTTATTGAATCATTACTGGTCAAAGAGGAATTATTTACGTTGCCACTTTTATAAAAATAATTCATAAAATCATTATATAACTTCCATTCATTTGTTGTTAAATCACTCTTATTAGGTTTTGTACTGTCATTTAAGCCCAGTGTTTCTTTTACTTTTATCCCTAGAAGCAATACCTCTTTATATGCTTTTATTAATTGTGCCTCTATGGAGTTATCTTCTTCATCCTTACTCGGCACAACTTTAGTTTCCAAGGTCTGTGTTTTCATTTGTCCATTAAATTCATACTGCAGCGGCAAAGCGATCTTATACATTATCACTGTATTACCGTCATTTAAAGTAAGCTTTTCAGAAGTAACAGGAAATTTACCCTCGAAAATGCTATTATTACTGTCATTTGGAAAAACAGTTATTTTTTTACTGCCGTCAGTAATATCTTCCCGCGTTACCTGCAATTGTTTTTTTGTATCATCTTTCCACTCTACAGTCACTTTATATTCCTTATTGGTTCCTTGAGCAATATCCATATGCCTGTCCCAAAGATTACCTTTATAGGAAAATTTATTCGTGCTGACCGTCGGCTGCTCCGGATCAATACTGTCCTTGTCTGCATAGCGCAAAGTAGTTTTCAGTTCGTTCATCAGCAAACGCGCCTCTTCATAAACGACTTCCTGCTTGGCTCCCGTATGCAGACTGGTAACACTGCCGCCAAACAAATGGACCATAGCTCCCATAATAAGTGCCAGCACTGCCATAACTACTACTAACTCTATTAACGAAAATCCGGCCTGCTTTTTCATAGCGCCGCTCCTTTAACTTATTCTTTTACTTTGATGTAAGTTTGCAGTTCCATTACCTGCAGCTTTTGATCATTCCATTTTACTTCTACTCGTACAGGATAGAGTATCTCATCACCAGGATAACTGTTTCCCAACGATGCAGCGCCGCCTTGAGCGCTAATCTGATACTCAATGCCGTCCTGAATAACTGTATTATTACCTTCTTTATTGATATATTCAACTATTTCTCTGATATCACTGCTGCTGTGCCCATCGGCTGCCTTTAACAGTTCGATTTTTTCTGCCGCTATCTGCACAGCCTTTTCCTGCCTGTCTGCAGATACCATCACACCGATACCATAAGTATATAAAGCCGCTAATGCAGCCAGGCCGATAGCTACTACCAAAACCCCGATAATAGCATCGACCAGTAAAAATCCCTGTTTATTTTTGCGGAACTGCTTTATGCCATTCATCTTCACAGCCGTCCTTTACTCACAAAATTCCATATTTATTATATCACATATTTTCTTTACTTTATAAATAATAACCATTATATATTTTAAAAATACTTAGAAAAATATGTATAAAAAATGCCGCTTCTTAATTAATAATTAAGAAGCGGCAACAAATTTTCAGTTATTTCTTTTTATCTTTATTCTTGGACGGCACTGCCGTATCATTGGCATCCGCAACCGGAACCCACTGACGCAGCAGCTCGGTACAGGCCGCCGCATAGCTGCCGGCACTGCCGAAACCGCCCGCATATGCATCCTGATTATAAACAGTAAGGATCTCGATGTCATCATAGTAAATAGTAGCACTGCCGCCGTTATCATAGACAATAAAACGATATGGATCGATATGCCCCTTATCACGTTCACGCACGCAGTATAAGCCACCGGCAAGCATATAAGCGCGATATTCCGGGCGGTCGTTGCCTACAGTCTGCGTGATATTAAAACCCCAGTCACCTTCATGTACTCTGGCTGTATTATCTTCGTTAAGAGTTATTTCCGGATGTACCTTAAGCGCTTTAATCTGCTTCATAACACGTTTCAAACGTTCTTCCGGCTCGGGATGGCTCGAAAAAATACCATAGCCTGGATTACCCTGTTCCTTCGCCAGGTCTTCCAGCTTGTTGATCGTCAGCACGACACTGTAAGGATTGTAACCGGCTGCTACACACAGATTAAAACCGCCCTTATCTGCACCGCGTTCGTCGGTACGGCTGTAACCGGCCGCTAAAGCCTGCGTCGCCAGTCCCGCTATGCCTAGATCACCTTTGGTAACGATAGCAAAGGCCAAAGTCGTTAAAAGCTGTTTTTCTATTTGATGCACAGTGTGCTTTTTGACAACGTGTGTGATCTCGTGACCTAATACGCCAGCTAATTCTGCATCGGACGGCATATAATCGATCAGTCCCTTGAACACATAAATGAAACCACCGGGGCAGGCCAGCGCATTTACTTCGTCACTGTTCAGCACCTTAAAGCTGTATTCCAGATCCTGCCGTTCGCTGACCTTGACCAGGCTCTGACCGATCCGGTTGACACGTTCCTGCAAGGCATAATCCTGCACGACACCGTATTTAGCTTCCAGCTGCATCGCCGTCTGACGGCCCATCTCTATTTCCTGTTCCTTGCTGATCAGCCCCGCTTCTGCCGGCGACGTCATCCCCAGGCTGCAGCAGAATACAAAAACTATTGCTAAAATAAAGCGCTTCATCTTTTCACATCCCTTGTTTTAACGTAAACTGTCAAATCGCACCAGTTTCTTTCAACTTCATAATCTCCGGTTCCGTATAACCCAGCTCAGTCAGCACATCAGCTGTATGTTCTCCTAAAAGCGGCGCCCGGCGTTCGATGCTGCCCGGCATATCCGACAGACGGATCGCCGGTTTGACATACTGCAAAGTACCGATATCCTCCTGTTTTTGCGTCAGCATTTCTGACTGCTGTGTCAAGTCGCTGTTTAAGGCTTCCTCCAGCGAACAGACCGGAGTCACGCAGAATTCTTCCCCGCCGATCAACGCCAGCCATTCGGCCTGCGTTTTAGTCTGGAATACTGCTGTCAAACGCTCCTGAAGCTCATTACCATGTTCAAAATCATACTGACGCGCGATCAGCTCTTCACAGCCCAGGATTTCGCACAAACGCCGCCAGAATTTAGGTTCAATCGTCCCCACGCTCAAATAACGGCCGTCCTGCGTCCGGTAAATATTATAATAATGTGCCGTGCGCCCGAAAGGCTGACAACCTGTAGACTTACAGCCCCACAAGCTGCTGATGCCGGTTGTCTGCAGACTCAGAGAAGTATTATATAAATTGATATCTACAGCCTGACCTTCCCCGGTACGTTCGCGCGCCAGCAAAGCCAGCAGAATGCCGCTGACAGCGTTCATACTGCTGCCCAGCGCCGCAATCTGCACCTCTGAAACGCAGGCACTGCCAACGTCATCCAGTGAATTCAGACCTGCAAGTCCGATCACATTCAGGTCATGGGCCGGTTTATGACGGTAACTGCCAGTCTGCCCAAAGCCAGTGATCGAACAATAGACCAGCTGCGGGTTGATTTCCCTGACAGTTGCGTAATCCAAGCCATAACGCGCCAGATAACCCGGCCGGAAGCCTTCTAAAAATACATCTGCTTCTGACAGAAGACGTAATAAAAGCTTACGTCCGCCTTCAGTTTTTATATCGGCCGTAATGCCGCGTTTATTACGGTTAAGCGCCAAATGCCAATAGCTCATGCCTGGCAGCGCTTCCGGAAAAAATCTGCGTGTATCGTCGCCTGCAGGCGTTTCCACTTTGATAACATCGGCGCCGAAATCTCCCAATACCATACCGCAGTACTGTCCCGGCAGCCATTTAGAAAAATCTATCACCTTGATACCGGTCAAAGCCTTCATTCTTCTGACCCCCAATATTTTAACTGCAAAATATCCTCTGAAAATATACTTTATAATATTCTACATTTTTTACTGTTTCCCTTTAATTTATTTGCTGTGAAATGCTATAATAAGTTATAGAAGTTGTCTGAAGAGGTGTCATTACATGAAGATCCATAAGCTCACTTTAGCGGCGCTGCTGGTTGCCATCGGCACCCTGAGCGCGCATCTTATTTATATACCGGCCGGCATTTCCAAATGCTTTCCCGTGCAGCATGCCATCAACGTGCTGGGAGCGGTGATTTTAGGCCCCGGCTATGCGACAGCAGTGGCCTTTGTCATTTCCTGCCTGCGCAATATGTTCGGTACCGGCTCACTGCTGGCTTTTCCCGGCAGTATGATCGGTGCCTGTCTGGCCGGACTTTGCTATAGCAGGTTCGGCTCTGTCAAAGCGGCTATGGCCGGCGAGATTTTCGGCACCGGTATTTTAGGCGGACTGACTGCCTGGGTCATCGCCCGTTTCTTCTTGAACAGCGCGGCAGCAGCCTGGTTCTTTATCCCGCCGTTCCTGATCAGCACTGTCGGCGGCAGTATCATCGCCGGACTGATCATTAAAAGCGGTATCCTTGCTTACGCTCTGCCAAATCTTTTTGCTAATAAAGGAAATAAATCAAATTTATGAATATTGATACCATGCTTTCACAAATTTTATATTGCCTGAGCGGCTTCCTTTTCGGTATTTTCGCCTCACGCTACAGCGTCATCAGCTGGCGCACTCTGGCCAGCCGGCCGCCGCTGCTGCAATGCGCGCCCTACGTGCTGTTTATCATCGCAGCTTTTACGCTGTTTCCCTTCTGGCTGATTACCCGTACCGAAGCCGGCGGTTTTATTTATTATGCGACGCTGCTGTTCTTTTTTACAAAGGGCTACCGCGCTGATAAGAAAGGATGAGCCCCAACATGAGCGAAAATAAAACTAACAATACTGTGACCTGCGATTCCTGCGGACACAGCGCCAGAATCCACCCTCAGCTGGCCGATAAATATGTACAGCCGATGGCGGAAATATTCAAGGTTTTAGGTGACCCGACCCGCATTAAAATTTTAGAACTGCTGTCCCACGAGGATATGTGCGTCAGTAATATCGCCGAAATGCTGGATATGACCCATTCCGCTATTTCTCATCAGCTGCGGCAGCTGCGCCATGCTCAGCTGGTCAAGTTTTCCAAGTCCGGCAAAGAAGTCATTTATTCGCTGGACGACGAACACGTCCTGACGCTGTTTGCCCAGGCGCTGGATCATGTCAAACATAAGGTTTAAGCATTCCGCACATAAAAACGGAGCCTGCTGTGCAGACTCCGTTTTTTTATTTTTACAGCTGCAGAAAATAACGATAGACAGCATCGCTGTCTGTCAATTCCGGGTGAAAACTTGTCGCCAGCAGCTTCCCTTGCCGGGCAGCTATGATATGCCCTGCATACTCCCCCAAAATTTCTGTCTGTTCGCCAACCCTTTCTATCCACGGAGCTCTGATAAATACAAGTGGCAGCGGTTCTGCCCCCAAAGCAGGCAGCAACTGCCTGCAGCTGAAACTGTCGAGCTGACTGCCATACGCGTTACGGCGCACGGTAATATCCATCACCCCTAAATGCGGCTGTTCACCGACAATATTTTTTGCCAGCAGAATCAGCCCCGCACAGGTCCCCCAGGCAGGCAGCCCCTCTTTCACCCTCCGTTTTAAAAGCTCAGACAGTCCCGTTCGCTGTAAAAGTCTGCTGATAGCAGAGCTTTCACCACCGGGAAGGATCAATCTGTCCACCTGCTCTAAATCAGCAGCCGTTTTTACGGCAACCGGCAAAACCTCCGTCAGCTGCGCCAGTTTAGTCAGATGCTCAGAAAATGACCCCTGCAGTGCCAGTACGCCTACACTCTGCATTACCAGCCACGCTCCGCAAAGGTTTGTTCTGCCGGTATAGTTTTGATATCGATACCGCTCATGGCCTCGCCCAGATCTTCTGATACTTCGGCTACGATTTTAGGATCGTTATAATAGCTGGTCGCAAGCACGATCGCCTTGGCGCGCTTAGCCGGATCGCCGCTGCGGAAAATACCTGACCCGACAAAAACACCTTCGCTGCCAAGCTTCATCATCAGGGCCGCATCTGCAGGCGTAGCGATACCGCCGGCAGCAAAATTAACTACCGGCAGCCTGCCGCCCGCAGCGACTTCTGCCACCAGTTCATACGGCGCTCCCTGTTCTTTGGCAAAGCTCATCCATTCCTCCCGCGGCAGATTCTGCAGCAATCTTATCTGTCCCATCATCGTCCGCATATGCCGCACTGCTTCTACCACATTGCCGGTACCAGCCTCTCCCTTCGTGCGGATCATTGCCGCTCCCTCACCGATACGGCGCAGTGCTTCGCCCAGATTGCAGGCACCGCAGACAAAAGGGATCTTAAAAGCATGCTTGTCGAGATGATATAAATCATCGGCCGGTGTCAGAACTTCACTTTCATCGATATAATCTATTCCCAGCGCCTCCAAAATCTCCGCTTCCACAATGTGACCAATCCTGACCTTGGCCATTACCGGAATCGATACGGCGCTTTTGATCTCTTTAATAAGCTTCGGGTCGCTCATTCTGGCAACGCCGCCATCCCTGCGAATATCAGAAGGCACACGTTCCAACGCCATAACAGCTACTGCGCCTGCAGCTTCGGCAATTTCAGCCTCTTGGGCATTGGTGACATCCATGATTACGCCGCCTTTGAGCATCTGTGCTAAATTACGATTTAAAATTTGTCTATCTGTCATCTTTATTCCTCCTAAAAACTTACTTTCGTTAACGACAGTTTTTATGATACAATAATTCTGTACAGTAATAAATAGCCAGAAACTATTTTTCCAAAGGGGACAGTTTTATGCTTTTGACTAATCTTAAACTTGACAAACAGACCGAAACGCCTTTATATACCCAGATCATTGACTCTATCAAAAACCAGCTCTACAATGACCAGATCGCAGCCGGCGACAGACTTCCGTCTGTACGCAGGCTCTCAGCAGCGCTGCAGATAAGCCGCACGACTGTCGAAAACGCTTACAATCAGCTGGTTGCCGACGGTTATCTGCAAAACGAACCTAAACGCGGTTATTTTGCAGCAGCACTGTCAGGCCTGAGAAAGCACAGCGACGCGCCTGTGACACAAAGTATCGAACCGCCTGCCGTACGTTATAACTTTGCCAATAATTATATCGATCCCGCTTCTTTTCCCTCCGAGCTTTGGCGGCGCTATCTGAACCGTGCCTTAAAAAATAAACACCTGCTTTCCGGCTATGGCGAGCCGCAGGGTGAAACAGAACTGCGCCGTACACTGGCCAAATACAGCTCGGTGGCCCGCGGCGTTATCTGCAGCCCCGAACAGATCGTGATCGGCGCCGGTGTGCAAAGCCTGCTGCAGATCCTGATCGACATTCTACAGCCAGATATCACCAGTATTGCTCTGGAAGCGCCAGGCTTTGCCCAGGCGGAGCGGCTTTTTACTTCGCATGGCTGGCAGGTACGTCATTTCAGCACCGACCAGTTAGAGACTTCCCTGCCCAGGCTGCTTTACGTCAGCCCTTCCAATCCCTATAAAGGCCGCTCGCTCTCGCCGCAGCAAAGACTGAACCTGCTGCGCTGGGCAACGCAGCAGCAGACCTATCTGCTGGAAGATGACTATAACGGCGAGTTCCGTTATTTCGGCCGGCCGGTATCCTCACTGCAGGGCATGAGTGATGGCCGCACAGTTATCTATCTTGGTTCTTTTTCGCGGCTGCTGCTGCCTTCCCTGCGTATTTCTTACATGGTATTGCCGCCGTTGCTGTTAGACCGTTACCGCCAGCTGGGACACCTTTATAACCAAACGTCTTCTACGATCGAACAGCTGGCACTGGCCGACTTTATTGCCGCCGGCGCACTGCGCCGCCACGTTAAACGACTGCGCAGGCTCTACAGTAATAAAAACACACTGCTGCGGCAAGCTTTAACGGAAATCTTCGGCAGCAGAGTCATTGTACGAGCCTATGAATCCGGTCTGCATCTGCGCCTGGCTGTCGTCACGCAGCAAACTGCCGATACCCTGTCCGAACGGGCACTGGAAAACGGCGTCCGGATCCTGCCGGTTTACGACAGCAACGGTAATTTACCAGAGATCCTGATTTCTTTTGTCGGTATTCAGGAAAACGACATCCGACCGGCACTGCTGCAATTAAAAAAAGCATGGTTTTAGTATCTGCCAAGCTCTTGACAGTATTGACCTGCGATGCTATGCTAAAAAAAGAGTGAAGCCGTAAGGCGTCACAAAGGGGTACACCACCACGGGTGTAGCTTTTTGTGGCGCCTTTTTTTATTTTTCTTCAAGGAGGGTTCCCTATGCAAATCAACGGTCAACCAATCAGCACCGCTGCAGGCAGCACCTTGTCGCAATTATTAGCGCAGCAGGGTTTTGACGTTGCCCGCGTCGCCGTCGAACTCAACGGTAAAATCATCTGCCGCAGCGATTTCAGCAAAGTGCAGCTCGCCGACAGTGATACCATCGAAATTGTACAGTTTGTGGGCGGAGGTTAAAAATGACTAAACAAATCACCAGGCAACAGATTTCAGCAGCACTGGTTGAACGGCACGGACAGGAACGCCAGCAGCATTTGTACACCGCCAGTGTCGGTATCGCCGGTTTAGGCGGGCTGGGCTCCAACATTGCCGTCCAGCTGACGCGCCTTGGCATCGGACACCTGACCCTCGCCGACTGCGATCGGGTCGAGATCAGTAATCTCAACCGGCAAAGCTACCGACTCTGTGACATCGGCAGACCTAAACCCGAAGCCTTGACAGAACAGCTGCTGCAGATCAATCCCTATTTATGCTACGAGCCGCACTTTCTAAAGCTCACGCAGCAGAATATCCCGGAAATTTTTGCCGGCTGTAATATAATCTGCGAAGCTTTTGACGACCCTGAACAAAAGGCCATGCTGACAGAAACCGTCCTGCAGCGGCTGCCGCAGGCAAAACTGATCGTTTGTTCCGGCATGGCGGGCGCTGGCAGCGCCAATGCTATTACTACCAGCCGCAGGCTGAACCGTTTCTACCTGTGCGGCGACGGTACTGCCGATATTGCCGCGGATGGCAGCCTGCTGGCCCCGCGCGTCAGCGTCTGTGCCGCCCATGCGGCGACCATGGTCATGAGACTGGCGCTGGGCTTCACCACACCTTAAACAAAAGGAGAATTTTAAACTACGATGCAAGAAGATAAACTTATTTTAGGCCGCTGCAGCTTCAGCTCCCGCTTTATTCTTGGCAGCGGCAAATATTCGCTTCCGCTGATCAAAGCCGCTGCCGAACAGGCCGGGGCGCAAATCATCACCTTAGCGCTGAGGCGCGCTCAATCGCAGCAGGACAATATCCTCGATTTTATTCCCTCAGGCATCACACTGCTGCCCAACACCTCAGGCGCCCGTACTGCTGAAGAAGCAATACGCATAGCCAGGCTGGCCCGTGCCTGCGGCTGCGGCGATTTTATCAAACTGGAGATCATCCGTGATTCTAAATATCTGCTGCCGGACAATCAGGCAACGATCAGGGCAACGGAGATCCTCGCTAAAGAAGGCTTTATCGTCATGCCTTATATGTATCCCGACCTTAACACCGCCCGAGATCTGCGTGACGCAGGCGCAGCCTCGATCATGCCCCTGGGAGCGCCGATCGGTTCCAACAAAGGGCTGGCAACCCGCGATTTTATCAAGATCATTATTGATGAGATAGCACTGCCTGTTATCGTCGACGCCGGGATTGGCCGCCCCTCCCAGGCCTGTGAAGCCATGGAAATGGGTGCCGCTGCCGTCATGGCCAATACCGCCATCGCTACAGCCGGCGATATCCCTCTGATGGCTGCAGCCTTCAAGCAGGCTGTTGAAGCAGGGCGTGCCGCTTACTTAGCCGGGCTGGGACGTGTTTTAGAGCAGGGTGCGGCTGCTTCATCGCCTCTGACAGGCTTTTTGGAAGACAGGTGATATGAATATGAAAATCGATCAGCATACCGATCCGATGGCTTATCAGCCGGATATGGAAATAACCTCGTCAGCTATTATGGAACAGGTGCTGGCCGCCCGTGCAGCTTACGACGAAACTGTTTATACGGCGGACGACGTGAAACAGGCCCTGCTTCAGGATCACCTGACGCCTGAAGCATTCGCCGCACTGCTCGCGCCGGCCGCAGCACCATTTCTGGAACAGCTGGCACAAAGGGCACAGGCAGAAACACGTAAACATTTCGGTAATGCCGTCAATCTGTTCACCCCGCTTTATATCGCCAACTACTGCGAAAATCACTGCATCTACTGCGGCTTTAACTGCTACAACAATATCAAACGCGCCAAGCTTACTGCCGCTGAAATAGAAACGGAAATGCAGGCTATTGCCGCTCAGGGGCTGGAAGAAATCCTGATCCTGACCGGGGAAAGCCCGACTATGAGCGACGTACATTATATTGGTGCAGCCTGCCGGCTGGCCCGCAAATATTTTCGTGTTGTCGGTCTTGAGGTCTACCCCATGGACAGCAGTGATTATGCCTATCTGCATCAATGCGGAGCTGACTTCGTCACCGTTTTCCAGGAAACCTACGCCCCTGATAAATACGGCCAGCTGCATCTGGGCGGACGTAAACGTATTTTCCCCTATCGTTTTAATGCACAGGAACGGGCTTTACAGGGCGGAATGCGCGGAGTTGGCTTTGCCGCTCTGCTGGGACTGGATGATTTTCGCCGTGACGCTTTGGCAACAGGTCTGCATGCTTATCTGCTCCAACGTAAATACCCTCAGGCCGAGATCGCTTTTTCCTGTCCGCGCCTGCGCCCCATCATCAACAATGAGCAGATCAATCCCAAAGACGTCCATGAGCGGCAGCTGCTGCAGATCATCTGCGCCTACCGCATCTTTATGCCCTTTGCCTCCCTCACTATTTCCTCCCGTGAATGCGCCCGTTTCCGCGATAACGTAGTCGGACTTGCCGCAACCAAAATTTCTGCCGGTGTTGAAGTTGGCATCGGCGGTCACAGCCAGCAGAGCAAAGGCGACGAACAGTTCCTGATCGACGATAGCCGTACCGTCCGTGAAATCTGCGCAATGCTGACGAACCGAGGACTGCAGCCGGTCATGAGTGATTATGTCTATGTTTAAGCTGATCACCGTTACCGACCAAGCTTCCTGTCCTGAAAATTTTTGGACGCAGCTCCAGCTTTTAGCTGCTTCTGAAATCGACGCTCTTATTTTCCGTGCCAAAGAATTACCGCCGCAGGAATATTATCGGCAGGCCTCACAGGTGCAGAAAATCTGCTGGACACATCAGCTGCCGCTGATCCTGCATACTTATCAGGACATCTGCCGCCGGCTTGATACGTATGGACTGCAGGTAAGCTATCAGCAGCTCCTATGCCAGCCTCAGCTGCGGGCACAGGTACAATGCCTGGGCGTTTCCATCCACCATGCTGACGAAGCGGTACGTGCCGCTGACTTGGGCGCCGATTATTTAATAGCCGGGCATATCTTTGCTACAAACTGCAAGCAGGGGCTGCCCGGACGCGGTCTTGATTTTCTCAGCGCCGTCTGCGCCGCTGCATCCCTGCCCGTCTACGCTATCGGCTGGATCACTCCTGCCAATATCGGACAGATAAAAAAAACAGGCGCCGCCGGCGCCTGTCTGATGAGCAGCCTGATGACCTGCCCGGAACCAGCAGTACTGGTACAAAAACTGCGGCAGGCTTTACTTTAGGCCCGCATAAACAAAAAATCCCGCTTCTGTCATAAGAAGCGGGATTTTATTTCATCAGGCAAACATCCAGACAAAAAAAATGGTGATCCACCCGCGACTCGAACGCGGGACACCCTGATTAAAAGTCAGGTGCTCTACCGACTGAGCTAGTGGATCACATAGTTATCAAGTTTCAAGCCAACTTGACAACGATATAATTATAACTACCTTTCACTGTTCTGTCAAGAAATAATTTTCAAAAATATAAAAACCGTCAGAAAAAATCTGACGGTTTAAATTTTTGATTTACAGCAATTTTTTCAGTACGATAGTCTGTTCACGTTCCGGACCTACGGAAACAATACCCAGTTCGACACCGGCAACCTCACTCAGACGGTTCAGATAAGTTTTAGCCTGAACAGGCAGCTCGTCAAAAGTGCGGATAGACGTAATATCAGTCAGCCAGCCTTCAAACTCTTCAAAAACCGGTTCAACCTTTGCCAGAACGTTCAGGCTGGCAGGAATCTGTTTGATTTCCTGTCCGTCGATCTTGTAGCCGACGCACATTTTGATCTTCGGCATTTTATCGAGAATATCCAAACGGGTCACTGCCAGGCAGTCCAGGCTGTTCAGACGTGCGGAATATTTGAGCATGAAAGCATCAAGCCAGCCACAGCGGCGGGGACGTCCGGTAACGGTACCGTATTCATGGCCTGTTTCACGGATCTGGTGCCCGGGTCCGTCAGTATCAAGCAGCTCAGTAACAAAGGGACCTTCGCCGACGCGTGTCGTATAAGCCTTGACTACGCCCACCACATGGTCGATATAACGGGGGCCGATGCCGCTGCCGGTGCTGGCATTGCCGGCAGTCGGGTTCGAGCTGGTAACATACGGATAAGTACCATGATCGATATCAAGGAAAGTAGCCTGCGCGCCTTCAAACAGCACGTTTTTACCCTCGCTGAAAATTTCGTCTAAAACTACGCCGGTATCGGCAATATACGGCCGCAGCTCTTCGGCATAAGCCAAAAATTCCTGCAGCATAGTTTCATAATCAAAAGGTTCGCCGCCATAAATTTTAGTAATAATGGCATTTTTGGCTTCCAGGTTGATTTTCAGCTTTTCTGCAAAAGTATCGGGTTCCATCAAATCACAGATGCGGATGCCGGTACGGGCAACCTTATCCATATAGCAGGGGCCAATACCGCCTTTGGTCGTACCGATCTTATTACAGCCCAAAGCTGCTTCCTGCAGTTCATCCAGACGGGCATGGTAAGGCAGCACCACATGCGCACGGTCAGAAATGACCAGATTGTCGCAGCCGATGCCTTTAGCCTTCATATCAGCAATTTCATGCAGAACTACGCCGGGGTTGATAACGACGCCGTTACCCAGCACATTAGTCTTATCACTGTACAAAACACCGGAGGGAAGCAGACGCAGTTTATAGGAAACGTCATTGACGACTACCGTATGACCTGCGTTGGAACCGCCGGAATAACGTACGACGGCATCGGCTTTCTGTGCCAAATAATCAACAATCTTACCTTTACCTTCATCGCCCCATTGGGCACCAATAACTACAACAGATGACATGTGAGCATCTCCTTATCTAAATCATAATCCGAAGCGGGACATAATCAAATCTACATGACGCAGCATGGGTTTAGGATCGAAGCAGGCTTCGATTTCTTCTTTGGAGAGATATTTTTGGATATCCGCATCCATTTCCACGTTGGTCTTAAAATCAGCGCCTTCAAGCCAGCGGGCCATAGCGTTGCGCTGCACCCATTTATAAGCGTCTTCACGCAGCACGCCCTTGCTGACCAGTGCGATCAGCAGATTCTGGCTGAAGATCAGGCCGCCGGTTTTGTTCAGGTTCGCCATCATCGCTTCCGGATAAACCAGCAGCTTGTCGACGATACCGGTAAATTTACGCAGCATATGATCCAGCGCGATAGTAGCATCCGGTAAAATCACACGTTCCACAGAAGAGTGGGAAATATCGCGTTCGTGCCACAAGGCGACATCTTCCAGCGCAGCAACGGCATACCCTCTCAGCAAACGTGCCATACCGGAGATTTTTTCGCAGGTGATGGGATTACGTTTATGCGGCATCGCCGAGGAGCCTTTTTGCCCGGGAGCAAAATATTCTTCAGCTTCACGAATGTCCGTGCGCTGCAGATTACGGATTTCCGTAGCCATTTTATCAAGAGAGGAACCAATGATCGCCAAAGTAGTCAGAAAATCGGCATGGCGGTCGCGCTGGATGACCTGGGTAGCCAGACGGGCAGCCTTGATACCTAATTTTTCACAAACATATTCTTCAATAAACGGGTCAATATTGGAGTAAGTGCCGACTGCGCCCGAAAGCTTACCGACCGCAATAAAATCACGCGCCTGCTTCAACCGTTCGATATTGCGCTCGGTCTCATCCATCCACAGCACAAACTTCAGCCCGAAGGTCATCGGTTCGGCATGGATGCCATGAGTACGACCGATCATAATCGTATGCTTGTGTTCAGCGGCACGGCGTTTCAGCACAGCATGGAATTTTTCCAGATGACTCAGTAAAAGGTCGGCAGACTGTTTCATCATCACGCCCAAAGCGGTGTCCTTGACATCGCTGGAGGTCAGGCCTTTATGTATGTATTTGGAAGCATCGCCCACATATTCGGCCACATTTGTCAGAAAAGCAATGATGTCATGGTTGGTGACAGCTTCGATTTCTTTGATGCGTTCGATGCGGAAATCAGCTTTAGTCTGAATATCCTTCAATGCGTCATCAGGAACGATGCCCAGTTTGTTCATCGCCTCGCAGGCCAGAATTTCTACCTGCAGCATTGTTCGGAATTCGTTTTCCAAAGTCCAGATATGACCCATCTCGGGATGAGTATAACGTTCGATCATTTTTTTGTTTCCCCCCGTAAAATCGGTGTTTTTTGCAATAAGAATAGGAAGAAGGCCTGCTTGCGTTCTTCCTCTCTTATAAATAAACTTTTTTATCCTCTCATATCATAACATTTTCAGTTCTTCACTGCAAGACTACTGAACATTTTTTGCAAATTTATTTAAAACATTCGTAAAATAAACAACAGCGTGAAAACCTGTTATCACAGGCGTTCACGCTGTTTTTTTTTTAAAGCGCTCCATTATTTATGACAAAAATAAAAATACCAGACCACACAAAATAATGATCAGTCCACTGATACCCATCAGAAAACGGTACCCCTGATCGCCGAAAAAATCATGCACCAGCGTATCAAAGGCAAACGGGCGCACCCGCCTGTGGTCAAATTCGCAGACCCAACGCCAGTTTAAAAGCGCGCCGATAAAAATCAGCAGGCCGCAGCCAATGATAGTAAACTGCCAATGCTTCTGCAAAAAAGCCATCAGCTGCTCCATCCATATTTCCACGCGCCGCCTCCTTCTCATCTGCTCACAGGTCTGAGTTTACTCCTTACGCTTACTGAGTCCCACAAATTTGGTATATTGTTTGTGGAAGAACAGATTGACCGTATCGACAGGGCCGTTACGGTGCTTAGCGATGATCAGTTCGGTAATATTTTTATTCTCCGTTTCCGGATTATAGTAATCTTCACGATATAAAAAGGCTACAATATCCGCATCCTGCTCCAAAGAACCAGACTCACGCAGGTCAGACAGCATCGGACGTTTGACCTGACGCGCTTCGACGCTGCGGCTCAGCTGCGACAGAGCAATGACCGGAACATCAAGCTCACGGGCCAGCGCTTTCAACGAACGTGAGATCTCTGAAACCTCCTGCTGCCGGTCACCGCTGTTGTTCTTTTTACCGCTGCCCTGCATCAGCTGCAGATAATCGACTACGATCAGATCAAGACCGTGTTCGGCTTTCAGCCGGCGGGCGCGCGACCTCATATCCATGGCAGTGATACCTGCTGTATCGTCGATATAGATATTAGCACTGGAAAGCGTATCTGCCGTATTGATGAGCATCGCCCAATCTTCATCACGCAGCTCGCCGATACGCAGCCGCTGCGAATCAATGTTGGCTTCGGCGCAGAGCATACGCTGTACAAGCTGCTCCTTGCTCATTTCCAGGCTGAAAAAAGCAACTGTTTTCGGAGCTCCGCCAACCTTTTTGGCAGCTCGGATCGCCACATTCTGTACCACATTGAGCGCAAAAGCAGTTTTACCCATGGAAGGACGGGCCGCAAGGATGATAAAATCACTGCCATGCAGGCCGGAGGTCAGATTATCAAGATCTTCAAAGCCTGTAGGCAGTCCGGTAAGACCATTCTTATTGCCCATCAGCGCTTCGATACTCTTAAAAGAATCAAGAACGATCTCATTGATCGGCGTAAAATCAGCTGTCTTCTTCCGGTTGGAAATCTCCAGAATCTTGCTTTCAGCACTGTCGATGATGTTTTTCACATCATCATTAGCCTCATAACCCATAGAAGCGATTTGCGTCGATACGGAAACCAGCTGACGCAGAATCGATTTTTCTTCGATAATGCTCGCATGATAGGTTACGTTAGCCGCAGTCGGCACAGCATTAGCCAGCGAAGTGACATAAGCGATACCGCCCACATCCTCCAGCTTGTTGTCACGCTTCAGAATCTCCGTCACCGTGATCATATCCACAGCTTCGTTCTTATTGTAAAGCTCCAGCATAGCGTTAAAAATGACGCGGTGCGCCTCACGGTAAAAATCAGTATCCCGCAGGATCTCCATGACCTTGGGGATAGCCTCTTTCTCGATCAGCATCGCGCCCAGCACTGACTGCTCGGCTTCTATATTTTGCGGTGGTACTCTGTCCTGCATAACCTTCCCTGTCTTTCGCTTATTCCGCTTCAACTACTACGGCAAATTCCGCAGCAATCTCAGGGTGCAGTTTGGCTACAGCTGTATAATTGCCTAAACCCTTAACAGGTGTTTTCAGTTCTATCTTCCGGCGGTCGATATCCAGCTTGGTCTGTTCGATCAATGCTTCCGCCACGTCTTTAGACGCAACCGAGCCGAACATTTTCCCATTATCACCGACACGTACCTTCAAGGTAACGGTCACTTTTTCGATCTGAGCTGCCAGAACGGTAGCTTCATCTTTTTTCTGCGCGGCACGACGGGCAGCATTGGCCTGATCCTGCTTGGCCTGATTTAAATTAGCCGCACTGGCTTCTTTCGCTAATTTGCGAGGCAGCAGATAGTTGCGGCCATAACCTTCGGCCGTTTCTACGATATCGCCTTTTTTACCTAAACTTTTAATATCTTGCAGTAAGATCACTTTCATTGTTATCAATCTCCTCTAACTGTTTTTTTGCCAAAGAGATGATCTGCGGCATGATATCCACAGCCCTCTTATTGTCAAGCTGTACGCCGGCCACAGTCTGATGACCGCCGCCGCCCAGCTCTTCCATAATGACCTGTACGTTGACCGTACCGTCGCTGCGGGCACTGATGCCCAGCGAACCGTCAACATATTCCACGATAACGACACTGACATAAATACCGCTGATGGCAACCATCGTGTCGGCAGTCTGAGCCGCTATGACTGATGATTTTGCTTCTTTGGGAGCCTGTTCATAAACGGAAACGATCAGTCCCGGTTCCGGGCTTTCTGCTTCGGCAATCAGCCACGAACGGATCTGGAAGGTTTCCATATCGTCCTTGAACAGCTGCCTTACCACAGTCGGGTCAGCCCCGCTGCGGCGCAGTAAAGCTGCCGCTTCAAAGGTGCGCTCACCGGTCTGTACGGCAAAATTTTTCGTATCGACAACGATGCCCGCATAAAGCGCGGTCGCTTCGCCTTTAGTAAATTCCAGACGGTCATTAAAATAGCCTACAAGCTCCGTCACCAGTTCGCTGGTCGAGGAAGAAGAAGGCTCCATATATTGCAGCACCGTTTCTTTGATGGCGTCTTCCGCCCGGCGATGATGGTCGATAATGATCCGTTTCGGGATCGCTTCCATAACCTCTTTGCTTGCGCACAGCATCGGCCGGTGATGGTCGACCAGAAACAGCAGGCTGCCGGGCGTAATATGGGCCATTGCCTCCGGTCCTTCCAGCATCAGTTCCAGGTACTGTTCATCATCCTGGATCAGCTTCAGTTCATCACGCTGCAGCATTTCCTTGATCTTATCCAGTGCGTCAGTTTCGCCGCTGACAACGATATAAGTTTCCTTCTGCAGTGACAGCGCCATTTTCGCTACGCCGATAGCACTGCCGATCGAATCAAAGTCCTCCATCATATGCCCCATAACGAAAACCTTATCTGCGGCAATGATCTGTTCATGGATCGTATGCGCTACGATACGTGCGCGCACGCGTGTACTTTTAGCAGTTACGGTAGTCGTACCGCCAAAGAACTGTGTTCCGCCGTCTACGGCTACGACCACCTGGTCGCCTCCGCGCCCCAGCGCCAGATCCAATGCTTTGACTGCGTTCTGGCTCAGTTCTTCCAGATTGTCGCCTTCGCAGGCAATACCAATGCTCACTGTCGGAGTGATCTTATTGCCGACATGGATCTCACGTACACTGTCTAAAACGGGGAATTTCTGCTCCATTAAATCACGCAGGACCGCCTGATTAAAACCAATCAGACACAATTCTTTATTAGAACGGCTGATAAAGCCGTTTTCTTCCTCGGCCCACTTGCTCAGTACTTCATTGACCTCGCCGCTGATATTGGCGCGGGTCGTTTCGCTCATACCCTTCATCACGTCTTCATAATTATCAAACCTGACGTAGGCCAGACACAGCTTCTCATTATCATATTTTTGGCGCAGCAGCTCAAAATCAGTCACGTCGCTCAGATAAACCATCAGGCCCGTGCCTTTTTTCTCACCTTTTTCCGATGTCTGCACCCGGCAATGCTTCAAATTATAGTAGCGGTCCTCGATCTGGATCAGGCGTTCTCCGTCCTTCACGCTCAGCGTGTCGAACGCATTGGCCGGCAGCGGCAGAACATCTTCCGGACGTTTGCCCTCCAGATTTTTAGTACCCACATATTTACTGAACAGCTCATTTTTCCACTGCAGTTTACCGTCTTTGGCAAAAACAGCCATCCCGATATCCAGATTCTGAACGGCATGATGATTAGTACGCTCAATATTACGCACTACCGTATCCAGATAGCTGTTAAAGCGTACTTCCTTACTGCGCAGACTTTTTTTGTTGTAATAATACAGCAGGCCGATCAGCAGAATACATACCGGTATCCATAACGGTTCGTAAAAACCGATAATGAACGTCAGAAAAACGATCAGTATCAGCGGTATGATATCACTGCGCGAATCCCAAATTTTGTTAAACATATACTCGCCTCATCTCTATGCGCGCTTGGAAGTCCTTTTCCCGCTGAGATTACGGAAATCAAATACCAGGTCAAACGCGCCCACAAACACAATAATCTGAGAAAATATCTGGACAAAAAACAACAGTGCCACCGATACAGTTCCCCACCATTTCGGTTTATTGTTTTTTTCCAGCCACCAATAGATCAAAGCAATACCCTGCAATACAAAGAAAACACTGGTTATCACCTGCAGATTAACTGAGATATGGTACATCAGGCTTTCCGGATACTGAACATAATAGGAAACCATCAGCAACGAAATACCATAAGGCCACAGCATCCATCCAGGTACGTTCCATTGCGTAAAAGGAGGAAACTCCTCAAAAGCAGCTCCCAGCTTACTCAAAATTTTACGTGCGGCCAGATAATTGACAAAGGCAATAATCGGAGCGCACAGGAAAAAAGCTCCCGGCATGATCAGCCGCATCATCCGAAGCATCTCGGCATTGCTTTTAACGGCTGCGTCGATCTCGGTCTGGCTCATTCCCATGGACTGGTAATAGCCTACGCTCTCACGGGCAGCCTCTTCCAATGAAGTAAACATCATATCGACCGGCTGGATACCCATGATATACAGCGCAATCAAAAAACTGGCACCGATAGAAATCAGGCAGGCCACCGAGCTGATCAGCATCAGCTTGAAAGGCTTATACCCGCGGCGCATACACTCGCCCAAGGTCAGACCCACTAAACCAAAAGCAGCCAGCAGCGAAAAAGCATGCAGCGGGCTGATCAGAACTGCTACGGCAATATCAGCTACTATCAGCGTCATAACGCTCCAGCGCAGTCCGTTGCGCATACCGCAGATAGCGATAGGCAGGGGCCATAAAAAATTGATAAAGCTGCCGATGACCGGCACATACATGCTGATAATAGCAAAAACTATGGCGATAGCGGCCAAAATACCCGCTTCTACCATGGCAGAAGTTTTACGAATCACTTAATTTCCTCCTTCGTAGCTATACATACATATATATAGCTAGGTATGTATATTCTACACCGAAAACGGCAAAAACGCAAAAAATAAGTGGCGCTGCCCAAAGCAGCGTCACCTTATAAAACGGTTTTATTTCCATTCAGTTTTAGCTTTTACCAGAACGCCATCGGCCTGAGGCACCAGCTCAACCAAATGTACTACATCGAACAGTGAACGATCCAGGACTTTTTTCTGCTGCAGCCTGCTTTGCTGCAGCGCAGCCGTAAAATCGACACTGATACTGCCCTGCTCATACTTGGTCGTAACACTATCCGCATCGATATCCACCCTGTCGATCACCAGATCTACGATAGCCATGATCAGCCTGCTCCCCATCAGCTCCACTACCAGCTGCGCAAAATCATTGTCTGTAACAGCAAAATCGACCAGCTTCAGCCTTGTAAAAGCAGATTCGGCATCGACATTAAATACCTCGACCTGCAGCAGCAGCTCCAAAGTGCCGTGCGTTGCATGCTGCAGCTCCAGCCGCAGCAGATCAGGCGCGGCATAAGCCAAAGACTGTAATGTAAATTCGCTGCCGGCCAGGCTTTGACGCACATAATCTACGATTTCATCATAAGGGACTACCAGACCGCCCTGGCTCAGCTGCTCCCATTTCTGCGCCGAGAACCACAGCTGCCCCTTATCTTTCAACGGCCGCAGCCTTTCACTGACAGACGCTATTTTTTCTGATAAAACCGTTTCCGCCCGATCAGCATGTTTTTCTATTTTAGAAAACAAATTTCCTGATTTGTTTCGCAGAGCTTCCTTTAATTCATGCAGTTCAAAACGCTTGCTTTCATCGCCCAAAGGCGTGTCTTTGCAATCCATTTTTTCAAAATCTTCACTGTGCTTCATTCCCTCTTTACGGGCGCTTTCATAAACTTCCCGGAATTCAGCAATATCTTCGGGACGCCCGGCCTTAATCCAGGCATTAGCGGCCTTGCCTACAGCATAAGTCACCGATACACCTACCGGCACCTGGATCGGCGCTATTGGAATCAACGTTACCAGTGTCTGACCGACAAAAGTCGCCCCCAGTGAAGTCAAAAGTCCCAAAACAGCACTTTCTTCCAGCTTTACTCCGCGCAGCTCGCCCAGGCGCATAATCATATAGACCTCGTTAGCCATCAAAGCCATTGTCCCCACCAAAGGCGCTACTACGATCACACCGGCACGGGCTGCTCCCCAGCGGCAGATCTTTTCAGCTTCCCACTCTATATCGACAGTCTGTAATTCTTTTTCTTCGGTCATGGTATCACCTCTTTACGATTATTCCTGCTGTTATAATTCGCTTTTGCGCCAACTTATCCTGCAATGTTACTAAAATATCACAAAGCCGCTATTTGTAAATTTTCATTAAAATATTATCCAATTATAATATTTTTTGATATCTGGATATATAAAAACAAGCAACTTTACTGACTAGAATATCTATCAGGCTGCCCTCTGAATGGTTTTAGACAGTTTTTATAATCATCCGGCCTTTTAACCATTTATTTTTTTATTGTTACTTATCAATTTCGACCCGTTCACCTAACAAACATCCATATTTTTCAAACAAATATCCAGCTTATATAATTAGGTTAAATAAACTCAGGCAGATATTTACTGCCGTTTAAATCAAAAACTATATTTTATTGAGGAGTGTTGTAAATGAAAATTCGTGTTTTAGTAGCTAAACCAGGTCTTGACGGACATGACCGCGGCGCCAAAGTCGTCGCCCGCGCCTTACGTGATGCAGGCTTTGAAGTTATTTATACCGGGATCAGACTGACACCGGAACAGATCGCGGAAGCAGCTCTGCAGGACGACGTCAAGGTCGTCGCCCTGAGCCTGCTTTCCGGAGCACATAACACTCTGTTCCCGAAAGTAGTCGAATTAATGCGGGCAAAAGGTTTAAACGACGTACTGGTTATCGGCGGCGGCGTTATCCCTGATACTGATATTCCCGGCTTAAAAGCCGCCGGCGTGGCCGAAGTCTTTACTCCAGGTACTCCTACCGGTAATATCGTCGATTTTATCAACGCCAATACCCACTGACCGCAGCCGGTAAAACAGTTCTCTTAAATCACACTGGCTTTAACAGCCAACCATTCAGGAGGTGTTTCCCTTGTCAACCCAAGTAAAAATAGAAAAAATGCTGCAGAAAACAGCTGTAGTTTTAGCGGCAGGCGGGGAAAAACGTATCGCCAAACAGCACGCAGCCGGTAAAATGACAGCACGGGAAAGGATCGCCTCTCTGCTGGACGAAAACTCCTTTGTTGAATTAGACCGTTTCGTCAAACACCGCTGTACTGATTTCGGCCAGTCCCAAAAGGCGCTGCCCGGCGAAGGCGTCACAACCGGCTATGGTACCGTCTCCGGCCGTCTGGTCTACGTTTTTGCCCAGGATTTCACAGTCAAAGGCGGTTCCTTAGGCGAAATGCACGCCGCAAAAATCGTCAAAGTCCAGCGCCTGGCTCTGAAAATGGGTGCGCCGCTTGTCGGACTTAACGATTCCGGCGGAGCACGTATTCAGGAAGCTGTCGATGCCATGTCCGGCTATGGCAAGATTTTTTTCAATAATACTCTGGCCTCGGGAGTAATCCCGCAGATCTCGGCCATTATGGGACCTTCCGCCGGCGGGGCAGTCTACAGTCCGGCACTGACAGACTTTATTTATATGGTCAGAAATACCTCTAAAATGTTCATCACCGGCCCAGCAGTTGTTAAAGCCGTCACCGGCGAAGATGTGACCCAGGAACAATTAGGCGGTGCCATGACCCATAACGGTACTTCCGGCGTAGCGCATTTTGCCGCTGAAAATGATAGCGACTGTCTGCGGCAGATCCGTTATCTTCTCAGCTTTCTGCCTTCAAATAATCTGGAAGCGGCGCCTATCGTCGACACAGGAGATGCCCCACAGCGGATCGACACCAGACTGAATACCCTGCTGCCGGACAATTCCAATCAGGCCTACGATATGAAAACCGTTATCACATCAATTGTTGACAACGGCGAATTTTATGAATCACAACAATACTGGGCTGCAAATATCATCACCTGTTTTGCCCGTATGGACGGACAGACTGTTGGGATCATTGCCAACCAGCCTAAAATCATGGCAGGCTGCCTTGATATCAACGCCTCTGATAAAGCAGCACGCTTTATTCGTTTCTGCGATGCCTTCAATATCCCACTGCTGAATCTGGTAGATGTTCCCGGGTTCCTGCCGGGCTGTAATCAGGAATACGGCGGTATTATCCGCCACGGAGCCAAAATGCTGTATGCTTATTCCGAAGCTACTGTACCCAAGATCACAGTCATTACCCGTAAAGCCTACGGCGGTTCATACATCGCCATGTGCTCACAGGACCTCCGTGCCGATCAGGTCATAGCCTGGCCAACTGCGGAGGTAGCAGTAATGGGTCCTGCCGGTGCAGCTAATATAATTTTCAAAAACGACCCTGATGTAAAAGCCAAAACTGAGGAATACATCGACAACTTTGCCACACCATATCAGGCTGCGATGCGAGGTATGGTCGATCTGGTCATCGAACCGCAGAACACCCGTCCCACTGTCATCAACGCCCTGCAAATGCTGCAGAGCAAACGCGAGACCCGCCCTGCGAAACGTCACGGAAATATTCCTTTATAGTCAGCTGTACATCCTTTGAAAATAAAATAGCTTCGTTTGTAAACCGCAAAATAATGTCCTTTAACAGGTAACCTCATACACCTTTAAGCGGCACATTATCTTTGCGGTATTTTTTACCCATAAATTGTCCTGCTGTACTGTCTGTTGCCAGTTTAAGCAAGACTGTTATTTTCTGGAGAGAAGGAGTTGATAATCATGACCCCGGACGTACAATTTTTATTACTGCTTGCTGTTATTGCTTTACTTTTCATTACCGAACTGATCCCGCTTGCCGTCACCTCGATCGGCGGCGCCGTTGCCTGCGGCCTCTTAGGCTTCATCACACCCAAAGCCGTCTTTTCCGGCCTTTCCAATTCTTCAGTACTCCTATTTGCCGGCATGTTCGTCGTCGGTGCAGCAATGTTCCATACCGGGCTGGCGCAGAACATCGGGAAAAAAGTAGTCTCGGTATTCGGGACCAGCGAAAAAAGCCTGATGCTGGGTATCATGATCATCGGCGCTGTCCTGTCAGGTTTTTTGTCTAATACCGGCACGACGGCCTGCCTGATGCCTGTTGTACTGGGCATCTGCTCCGCTGCCAGGCTTCCGGCTTCCAGGCAGCTGCTGCCGCTGGCATTCGGCATCGCTTTCGGAGGCATCTTCACTATTATCGGTACACCGCCGAACCTGATCGCTTCCAACGCTTTAGTCGAAGCAGGTTTCAGGCCTTTTGGCTTTTTTGAATTTGCCTGGGTCGGTATTCCTATCGCTATCGCCGGCACCCTGTACATGATGTTCATCGGCTACCGTTTTCTTCCTAAAGTCAATGCGGCCGCCGATATAGAAATCGAACAGGAATTCGACGTCAGTAATGACAATCCTCAAAAACAGCTTATTTCCGGTCTGATCCTTTTAGGCGTAGTCATCGTTATGGCTTTGAACCTGAAATTCATTACCCTGGAAATGGCGGCTGTTATCGGCGCGCTCGTCGCCGTATTGACCGGCTGCCTGACTGAAAAGCAAGCTTATGCCAGCATCGACTGGGTTTCAATATTCCTGTTCGCCGGTATGATCTCCGTTTCATCCGCCATGGATAAAACCGGTGCCGGCAAACTGCTGGCTAAATTCTGCGTCGATCTGCTCGGCGGCACGCCTTCACCCTTATTCGTAGCCGCATTGTTATTTTTAGTATCCAGCTTTTTGACACAATTTATGTCCAACACAGCAACAGCAACATTACTCTGCCCCATCGGAGTTGCTATTGCCCAACAGATAGGTGCTTCACCTCACGCCGTCGTCATGTCGATCACCATCGGCATCGCCTGCGCCTATGCCACTCCTGTCGGTACACCGCCTAACACACTGGTTTTAGGACCTGGCGGCTATCGTTTCATGGATTATGTTAAAGTTGGCACTCCTTTGATTTTCGTAAGTTTTATCGTTTCCATGATCGTTATCCCTATCGTCTGGCCTTTCTTTAAATAAACTTTCACAGCACCTGTTCAGCAGCAGGTGCTGTTTATTTTATAGCAAACCTTTTTTTGTCTCCCGCTCCGTGATACAATAATAAAAAAGTCTGAAAGGAGCGGTCGGTTTATGGCAAAAGCCGTCTGCGGGCGCTTTGCCCCTACGCCCAGCGGCAGAATGCACCTCGGCAATGTTTTCTGCGCCCTGCTGGCCTGGCTGTCAGCAAAAAAACAGGGCGGAACCATCACACTGCGTATCGAAGACCTTGACAAGCCCCGCTGCCCTGCCGGCAGCGACATGTTTTTAGAAGATGATCTGCACTGGCTGGGCCTGGAATGGGATACCGGAGGCAGCGCCGGCGGAAAAGATGCACCCTATTATCAAAGCCGCCGTTTTGACATCTATGCCGCCTATTTTGCACAGCTGCAAAAACTGGGACTGACTTACCCCTGCTTTTGCAACCGGGCTGAGCTGCACGCCGCCCAGGCACCGCATCTAAGTGACGGACGCATTCTGTACGCCGGTACCTGCCGCCATTTGACAGCCGAACAGACTGCTGCCAAAGCCCGCACCAAAGACCCGGCACAGCGGCTGCGGCTTCCTGATACTGCTGTCAGCTTTATCGACGGACATTATGGTCCGTATACGCAGAACCTGGCTGCTGAATGCGGCGATATCATCCTGCGGCGCAGCGACGGTGTTTACGCCTATCAACTGGCAGTGGTCGTCGACGATGCCCTGATGGGCATCACGGAAATTGTCCGCGGCTGCGACCTGCTCAGTTCCACACCGCAGCAGCTTTATCTGTACCAGCTGCTGGGCTTTACCCCACCGGCTTTTATTCATGTACCACTGCTGATGGCTGCAGATGGCAGACGTCTTTCCAAACGCGACCGTGATCTGGATCTCGGCTTTCTCCGTCAGCATTTTGTCAGTCCTCAGCCGCTCATCGGCCTCCTTGCCTTCCTGGCCGGACTGCTGCCGGCACCTGAACCAGTCAGTGCCAAAGAACTGCTTCCGTTGTTCAGCTGGCAGAAAGTGCCCCATAACAATATCATCGTCAGTGAAAAGCTTTTAAATTTATTTAAACTATAAAGGAGCAACGCTATGCTTTATGTAGTTCTCGCAACCTTTGCCGCCGGTATGGCGACAGAATATTTTTTAGGCAACCGCTGGATAGGTTTTTTCGCAGTCGGCGTACCGGCTTGCCTGTATTTTTTCTATCTGGATTATCAAAAACGTGCGGCCGCAAAAAAAGAAGAAGAAGAAAAGCGTGCCAAACGTAAAGAACGTAAACAACAGCATAAATGATAAAAAGAACGCATTGGATAATGCGTTCTTTTTATTTATCACTGTTATTATTAAATATTATCCGCAGAGCGTTTTCCGTCGCCAGGCAGGAACCAAGCTCACTGCTGCCATCCTCCAGTGTGCCGTGGTAATCGCTGCCGCCGGTAAGAAATAAACCGTATTGAACAGCCATCTGTCTGATAGCTTCTTTATCAGCCTCTGTATTTTTACGGTGTTCCAGCTCAATACCCTTTAAGCCATACCCGACCAGTTCAGGAACAAGCTCAAGATTTTGCTGCTGCCCCGGATGGGCCAATACTGCCAATCCTCCGGCTTCTGTAATCACACGCACGGCAGCGGCAGCATCCAGGTACTCAATATCGAAATCACAATAACCGCCATTTTTAAATGTTTCATGATAAAAAGTGCCAAACATTTCTTCTACCTGCTCCGTCGCCACCAAATATTCCATAAGATGCTGTTTGTAAATAACGTGTCCGGCCCGTTTCACAAAATTCTGAGGACGGATACGAAAACCATGCTCTGCCAGAAGTGCGATCTGACGCAGGCTATTAGCCTGCCTGCGTTCCAGCAGCGGACGGCAGAAGGCCGTCACTGATCTCGTGTCACGCATGGCATAACCTAAAATATGCGCCTTCCGCTGCTTTTGAAAATCATAGGCCGAAATCTCGATTCCAGGCATCACCTTCAAAGCAGTGACCGGCGGAATATCACCGCAGCGCGGCACCCGGTCATGGTCGGTAATGGCGATATGGGTCAGCCCCTTGCTCACCGCCTGCTGGATCAATTCAATCACCGTAGCGCTGCCGTCAGAATATGCAGAATGTAAGTGCAGATCACCGCGCATCAGGCAAAACTCCCTTCGGACATATTGAAGACCTTATCACAAACGCCTTCCATAAATTCCAGATCATGAAAAATTCCCAGCATACTGGTCTTTTCTTCTTTTAACTGCTGCAGAATATCCTTTACTAAAACTTTAGTCTTATTATCCAGAGACGCCGTTGGTTCGTCCAGCAGCATCAGCCGCGGCCGTTTGACCATAGCGTGCGCCAGATTCAAACGCAGCCTTTCACCTCCGGAAAAGGTCTGCGGATAAATATCCCACAATTCCTCCTGCAAACGAAAATAATCCAGCATTTCCTTAGCACGGCGCTCGGCCTCGCCGGCGGCGACGCCGATCTCCAGCAGTGCCGACATAACATGCTCTTTTGCCGTCGTACGCGGCATCACATTCAGAAACTGAGCCACATAACCGATTTCATAGCGGCGCAGCTGCAGCATCTGCCGCTCGTCGGCCTGAGCCAAATCAATAGGCCCAAAAGCCTGACTGTTATAAACGATCGTACCCTGCAGCGGCAGATAGGTACGGTTGATACATTTAAGAATGCTCGACTTACCGGCACCGGAACGCCCCACTATACCGATAAATTCACCCTCATGCAGCGTGAAACCGATATCGCGGCAGCTCTTGATAGTTTTGCCCAAATTATGCAGATAAAAATTTTTCGTCAGCCCTTCAATGGCAAGTATCTCCATAACTCCTCCTAAACCCTGTATTCCAACTGTGAAATAACCTTGCCGTCAACCAAAGCGTGAGTAATAACAGGATAACCGTCTAAAATCTTGATAATCAGCAGATCGGCCTTTTTTCCCACCGCCAACGAGCCATAATCGTTATCGATACACATCGCTCTGGCCGGATTCAGCGTCAGCTTATTGACGATTTCCGGCAGCGGCACGCCGTGCTGCTTATGCATAATGAAAATACTGTGCAGCATTGCCGCAGGATAATAGTCGGAGCAGAGAATATCGGCGCAGCCTTCCTTGACCGCTTCTGCCGCAGACAGATTGCCGGTATGTGAACCGCCCAGCAGAATATTAGGGGCTCCGACCACTGTAGCCAAACCTAACTGCTGTGCCTGCCTGGCAACGTCGATCGTAATGGGAAATTCACTGATAGCAACGCCCAGCTCCTTATTTACCTGCAGCTTGGCAGCAGTATCGTCATCATGTGACGCTGCGGGGATTCCGTTAGCCCTGGCCAGTTCCGCCAGCTCATGCAGCTGTTCAAAGCTCAAGGTCCGTTTGTTTTTATGATGTTTCAGCACGCCCTCAAACCCCAGCGTTGTTACAGTTTCGCCGTGATAAGCGGTAATAGTTTTGCGGTAAGTCTCGATATTGCGGTACTGCCCCTGCCCGGGCGTATGGTCCATAAACGATATCTCATGCACTGTTTTTTCCCGCAGCATTTTGCTGACGATATCAAACGCTTCCAGATTATCGATCTCGATCCGCAAATGCAGACGATGATGAATAAGGTGATGACGCTCGTGGATATTATTGATCAGCTCAGCCAGCTTCAGCACATTTTTCTTATAGCGCAGCTCCGAAGCCCCAAAATAATCGTCCTGGTAGAGTGATATCGAATGGTAGATCGTTGTGATCCCCTGATTGATCAACTGCCGCTCGATCTCCTTCAGTCCCATCTCGAAATCCATCACGCTGGTAGGACGCGGCTGAATGATCTGTTCGATCTTGTCAGAATGAGTATCGATAAAACCGGGGCAGACATACCTTCCGTGCGCATCGATTTTTTCATCATATTGCCCCAGATCGATAACGTCCTCTGCAAGAATATCAATAATACGGTCATTTTCCAACACCAGCACTTTATTTTCCAACACCTCGGCAGGTGTGATCAGTTTACCATTATAAATAGCTGTTTTCATAGTCATCCTTTCCCGCGGCAGCGCCGCTGTTAGAGCAATGAGTGTACCAGCTGCTGTGTATAAGCATGCTGCGGATCCTCTAAAATCTGATCGGTAAGACCGCTTTCCACTACCTGGCCATCCAGCATGACCATCGTCCTGTCTGCCAGCATCCTGATCACTGCCAGATCATGCGAAACCAGAATGATCGAAATATTATAACGGCTGCGTATTTTCCTGATCAGGTCTAAAACCTTGGCCTGTACCGAAAGATCCAGCCCGGTGGTGACCTCATCCAAAAGCAGCAGCCCCGGATTATTGGCCAGCGCCTTGGAGATCTGTACCCGCTGCTGCATACCGCCCGAAAAATTTCTGGGCGGTTCCGCACGCCTGGAAGTCAGTATCTCCACAGCTTCCAAAAGCTCCACTGTTCTGCCGTCCATAAAAGCTACATTACGGTTGCCGGCGGCAATGATCTTTTCAGCAACATTGGCAGCAGATGAATAATCCATACGCAGACCCAGCAGAGGATTCTGATAAACCATCCCCATCAGATGATTTTTGATATACCGGCGCTGCTGTGAACTGGCGCCGAAAATATTGACCTTTCCATCCTGATACTGCTTCAGAAAGGCACTTCCTCCTGTTACTTCATGATCGAAATACAGACTTTTCATCACGCTGGATTTTCCTGAGCCTGATTCACCGACAATGCCTAATACTTCTCCGGGATAAACGTCAAAGGATACATTGCGTACAGCCCAGACAGTACCGCAGCGGGGACAGCGGTTCTTTTCCAGCGGCTGCCGGCTGCGGCAGCACTCGCAGCCGTTGCCATAACGCAGCAGCAGATCGCGCACCTGTAAAACGGCCTCTTCTTTATTCATCATATCTGCCGCCCCCTTCCGCGCACAGCATCCTGCTCTTTTACATATTCACGGAATTTCTCAGATTCTTTGACTCTGGAAGTGGTTTCCATTTCACAGCACCCCGCCAGCACCGTGATCTTCTCCTTCAGCAGCGGCTGCAGGCAACAGGGCAGATGCTCAGCGTGATAACGATGCAGCGCTACACATTCGCGGCACTTCCCGTGCCATTCGCAGCGGCTGTAAGGACAACTGCAGTCCAGCACCTCCTGGCTCTCCAGCAAGGCCCTGTTTTTTAATGTATCTTCATAATATTCCTCTTTAGTACGCATCAGCAGTCCGCCTCCTTGCGCAGCCTTCGTTTAGAGCAGTAACCTGTATCCGAGCACTGATAGCTGACAGCCCCTGTCTCTCTGTCGATAAGCTCGTCAAAATAAACATTTTCCGCTCCACATAAACGGCAGCGGCGGCCTTCCATATGTTCGATCTCAAAAGGCACATCGTCAAACGCCAGCGACACGACCTTTGTATGAGGCGGGATCGCATAAATTTTCTTCTCGCGCCCTGCTCCGAATAAATACAGACATTCCGACTCATGCAGTCCGGGATTGTCATATTTCGGGATCGGACTGGGGTTCATAACATATCTGTCCTCAACAGTAACCGGATATTCCGTAGCAATCGTGACCTTGCCATATTTCATAATGCTTTCATAAAGCTGCAGCCAGATGCCCGTGTAATCCGCTTCTGCATGCATCAGCTTCGTTGCTTCCTCGCTTGGTTCTATCACCCGCAGCGGTTCCGGCAAAGGCACCTGAAAAACCAGCAGCTGGTCATTACGCAGCGGTTCCTCGGGTATACGATGACGCGTCTGGATCAGGGTTGCTTCCGTACTGTCTGTAGTAGTCGCCACATCGCTGCACAAATTGATAAATTTCTTGATATTGACAGCGTTGACACTATCGTCGCTGCCCTGATCGATAACCTTCAAAACATCACGCGGGCCGATCAGCGACAAAGTGAGCTGAATGCCTCCCGTCCCCCAGCCGCGCCCTATCGGAAGTTCGCGCGAGCCGAACGGCACCTGATAACCGGGTACAGCCACCGCCTTTAAAATACTGCGCCTGATTTCCCGTTTAGAACCTTCGTCCAGGAAAGCAAAATTATATTCAGGATTCATGCTCCGGCTCCTTTCTGGTCTTGCGTACGCTGTCCAGCTTAGACTGGAAGGTAACGTAATGCGGCAGCTTCAAATGAGAAATAAAGCCGTTCATCTCCAGCGAATCACCATGCAGCAGTACAAATTCTTCATCCTGTGCAGGAGTAGGCCCTTCTGTTTCCAACGACGCGTCCAGCACCGCCATCGAGATCGCCTTGTTTTCGTTCCGCCCCAAAACTGCGCCGTAGCCTACTGCCAATTTCAGTTTCTTATCGTCATCCTCAGGAATAAAGCCCTCTACTTCCGTCAGCAAAATTTCACCGATGCAGATGCTTTCCGTCTCGTCAAACAAATATGGTATTTCCAGCTCCACATAGCCGCAGCGCAGTTCACCTACAGTTGGATGTACGGCGCCATAACCACGGATCGAACTATACGCCAGTCCGCCGATAAAGCCCCCGTCAGCCCGGGTCAGAGTCTGCAGACGCGCGCTTCTGTCAGCAGGGAATTCCAGAACATTCTTCGTTACATCCACAGGTTCCATATCATCGATCTCACAGCTGTCGATCAATCCCTCTGCCTTCAGATACTCCGAAACCCGTGGCAGCTTTACTACCGGCACAGGCTTCGCCTCTTTAAGGCAGCACTGACGCCGGGCGCATAATTCCACTGCCGACGGCTGTTTAAATTCAATCAACCGATGTGTATAATCATAGGTCGCTCCCAGAATCTGTCCGCCCTGAATATCCTTAAAGGCTGCCGAGATCCTGCGGACAGCGCGCATCTCTGTCCCGCTGGCCGGCAGGGTATAATAATTGCGGCTCAAAGTCGAACGATAAGCCCGCAGCAAAAACACTGCTTCTTCGATACTGCCTTCCGCCTGTTTCAAAGCCAGTGCCGCATAAGCCGGCGCATATAAGCCAGACTCGCTCATTACCCGGTCCACTAAAAGGCCCAGCTTTTTTTCTATCGCTTCTACTTCCAGCTCTTTAAAAGTACTGCCGCGCATACAATGCAGCAGCCTGATGCTTTCCTCTATTGCTTCCTGACCGCCGGAAACTGCCACATAAGCCATCTGTTCACCTGCTTTCTATTCTTGTTTTACGTGGTATACCCATCAGGCAGCCCCGCTGATCCAGCACAAAAAAATCAAGGCCCAGCGGATACTCATATTCCTGCTCATCACGTTTCCCCAAAGCCGCCTGCAGTTCCGGGCACATAATGATTTCCTGGACAGCCTTGATCCCGGGCCCGCTGATCCGCTGCAGCTTGCCTGCCTGCAGATCCGCTGTGCACAAAATGACAGTCGCGCTTTTATGAGGATCGCGCAGTGTACCGCACTTAGCAGCCTGTACTGCTTCCTGCCAATCCGCATTCTCCGTCACAAAGATATAATCCGCTTTACTCACAGCAGCTGTTTTAGCCAGAGTCAGCTCAGTAATTTTCTCTGCCAGCGCAGGAGAACCGCAGACTGCAAAACTGACCTCATTGTCCAAAAGCACTGCCGCCACAGTCAGCGGCATGGCATAAGCTCCACCCAGTTTCCGGGCCAGAGGTCCCAGCTCAACGATGCGTCCCGGATTGCTCAGCGCTTCCAGCAGCAGACGAAAAGCAGCCTGAGTGTCATATACAAAATCAAATTCATAAGCTTTCTGCATTATCTTTACTCCTGATCCATAGTCTGAAAATCAACCATCGTTTTGGCATACAATCCGTTTTCCAGTTCCTGTTCCCGCTGCTGCCGCATAGACAGCCGCTGCAGCACTGTCTTCAGTTCATCCAGTTCGCTGACCTGCCTGTTAAAAGCAGCATCGATCACCGCCATGGAACTGACTTTGTCAAAATCATCACCCAGCACAACAGCTGTCCCTTTAGTGCCGCCCAGTTCCACAACTGTATCGCACACCAACGCCTCACCCAGATAAAACAGACTGTTTTTTACCGGCTCACGCAGCTTGATCATCGCCAGTGTTTTAGCAGGCGCCTTCACAACGCTGACACCATATTTTTCAGCCAGCGGCTGAGCCAGCTCACGCAGCATACTGCCATCGGCGGCCGCCATAATACGGAACAACTCTTTTTTCTCCATAACATCACCCTTTATCTGTCAGATATAGTTTTTCTTGATTGTTGTAAAAACCAGCTCCACGCAATAGGCAAATCCAAAAACCAGTACGATCGCCAGCCCTGCGGCTCCAAACTGATAGCCCTGGATATTATTCGCAATCGCAAAGCCGATTCCGCCGGCACCGATCATCCCCAGGATCGCTGATTCAGAAAAATTTATTTCAAAACGCAGACCAGTCCAGGCCATGATCTGCGAAGCTGCCGCAGGCAGTATCGCCGACAAAAAAATATGCAGCTTACTGGCTCCTGTTGCCTCAAGCGCCTCGATCACTTCCTCAGGCACATCTTCAAAGCTTTGCGTAAAAGCCCTGGCAAAAAAAGCTGTGGCATGCACACACAGTCCTACAATGCCCGCAGCAGGCCCCAACCCCAGACAGACCAGCGCCAGCAATACCCAAACCGGTGTCGGTACGGCACGCAGAAACGTAAAGAACGCGCTCAGAGCATACGTCACAAATTTATTTTTCATCAGGTTACGGGCACCAAAGGCAGCTAATAACAATCCCAGCAGAACGCTGTAAATAGTTGCCAGCACAGTTATTGCCACCGTCTGGGAAAAGGCCTCCAGCGTCAGCCCAAAATCGTGAAAATCCAGCAGCGCCAGCAAACCAAAGGTCTTCCCCAGGTCAGGCAGCCTGGAAATAAGCTTCAGCCAATCCAGCTGCAGATAATATAACGCCACTATCGAAACGACTGTTACAGCTGCTAAAAACCAGCGCAGCTCACTATCCTGCCCGCTGCGGGCAACACGGATCCTTCCGTTACTGAACTCAAGACACTGCACCCTCGCCTGTACAAAAGTCTGCTCCATTTTATGTCAACACCTTTCTTCGCAGATAATTAGTTAAAAATTCCACCATAATGACCATCGCCGCAATAACCAGAATAATTCCTGCCGCGCCGGCATAATTAAACGACTTGATATAGGAAAACAGCACCAGCCCGATCCCCCCGCCGCCTACCATTCCCACAATAGTCGACGCGCGTATATTAAGTTCGATGCAGTACAGGAACCAGGCGATAAACTGTGTCAGGCAGGTCGGTACGATACCCTGACAGACCTTCTGCCAAAACGTACCGCCGCAGGCCGTCAGCCCTTCCATTGCATCACAGGATACCTCGTCGATCACTTCAATAAACGCTCTTGTCATAAAAGCAAAGGTCGAAATCAGCAAAGCAATAAAACCAACCCCGGTACCAATACCCAGTGACGAAAAAAGAATAAAAGCCCAGACCAGTGTCGGGATATTCCTCAGAAAAGTGGCAAACCCCCGGATCGTTCTGGCCAGTCCCTTCCAGGGTGATAAAGAAGTGCTGCCGAACACAGCGAAGAGAAAAGCAAACACTGCCGCAACGAAGCTGGACGAAACCGCCAACGCAAAAGTTACAAGAATCGATTCTACTACTACCGGCGAAGCATTGAAGCGTGGCGGCAGGAAATCCTGAAACAGAAATTTCCAAAATTCTCCCTGTTCCCAAAGCACCTCCAGCGGATTAAAACGGGAAATATAAGTCGCCAGGCAGAACAAAACCAGCACGACCACTAAAAACCAGGTATAAACCTGTTTTTCACGGGGATTCATTATACTTATTTTTTCAGGCATAATTTTCACCCTGCTTAATGATCAGATTTTCCATCGAAGTATTATAAATTTTCTCTATCACTGCATTATTCAGCTGCTGCGGGGTTCCGTCAAAAATCATTTCTCCTTTTGCCAGACCGATGATGCGCGTAGCATAACGCATGGCCACATCCAGCTGATGCAGATTGACGATACAAGCAATATTACGGCGCTGCGTCATCTGATAGATCAGATCCATGATGATTTTAGACGCATTAGGGTCCAGTGAAGCGATCGGTTCGTCACAAAGAAGCAGCTTCGGTTCCTGCATAATCGCCCTGGCAATGCCTACGCGCTGTTTCTGACCGCCCGACAGATCACTGGCACGGTTATATAAACGATCGCCCATCTCGATTTCCTGCAGCAAGTCAATCGCCTTACGTTTATCCTCTTCCGTATAATTACCCAGCATCCCGTCCAACGCCGACATATAACCCAAGCGCCCATGCAGCACGTTCTGCATTACCGACAGCCGCTGCACAAGATTATAATGCTGAAAGATCATCCCGACTTTACGCCGCAGCAGCCGCAGCTTTTTGCCGGACGCACCGGTAACTTCCTCGCCGTCGATGTATACATGACCTCCGCTGGGGACTACCAGCTGATTGACCGTTCTCAGCAGGGTGGACTTGCCCGATCCGGAAGGACCGATAACAGCGACAAATTCTCCGGCGCTGACCTCCAGACTGATATCATGCAAAGCGCGGACCTGATTGCCATAAACTTTCTCGATATGCTCCATTTTTAAAACCGTGCTCATGCTTCCTCCTATAAAAAAGGCCGGACAGCGTCGGCCTCTGCTCCAACTTATTTACTGCTGCTCAGGGCTTTGTTCAGATCAATGATACCTTTGTAATCTTCAATACTGCATTCTACGAAACGCTTATCCTCTGCACCCATTACCCCTTTGTAGTAAGCGGCATTGTCATAGCTCAGGATAAAGTTTTTTACCTTTTCCTTCACTTCTGCCGGCAGATCCCTGCGCAGAGCCATCGGTTCGGACGGGATCGGATCAGAAGCGAAAATAATTTTAACGTCATCTTTGCTGACACGTCCCGCATTGATCTCAGCCGCCAGAATTGCATCAGAGATAGGAGCTACCTGCACATCACCCTTGACTACAGCCGCCAGACCTGCTTGATGCTTGCCGGAAAAGCTGACTGCCTGGAAAAATTTGCCATTAGTATGCAGATCATCCATCGAAAGCTTCTCACCGGGAAATGCTTTCATAATCGCCGCTGAAGGGATCAGATTGCCGGAAGTGGAATTCGGGTCAACGAACGCCATCGTTTTCCCTTTGATATCCTGGATACTATTGATATCAGTATTCTTTCTGCTCGTAACCAGAACAGACTTATAAGTCGCGTTCTTTTTATCTTTATCCTTGGCAATCATCCCGATCGGTTCTGCACCTGCACGTTCATAAGCCAGGCAGAAGCTTAACGGTCCAAAATAAGCCATATCGGCTTTACCGGTACGCATAGCCTCAATCACCGCATTATAATCGTTAGATACCAGCTCTGTGACCTCCATTCCCAAAACCTTGCTCAAATCGCCCGCCATACCTTTTCTGGCATCGGCATTTTTATCTGTCGATTCATTCGGCAGATAAGTGATCACAAATTTCTTTTGCTCAGACTGACCGCCGCAGCCGCTGAACAGCAAACAGCTCATTACTGCCAGCATCAGCAGGGCGCAGACCTTGAATAATTTTCTTGATTTCATTTCCTTCTCTCCTTTTTCACAAGTACTGAAATTTTGCTTGCATCTGGAAACACTGTCATCATAACAAAGCTTTCTTTGCTTTGAATTAAGAAGGCTTTAAGTTCTTGTAAAGAATTTCGCCTTTCTTTAAAGGTTTGTTAAAGCATGACCCTTAAAATACCCGTGCAAATAAAAAAAGTCCGCAGGCTGACATACATCAGCCTGCGGACTTGCACTTTTTAAATTGTTTTAAGCTGTTAGATCTTTACATCGATCTGGGCCGATACGCCCACACCCTGCACGCGGTTGATACCGCTGATAGCGACCTTATCGACCGGGATCAGCGCTTTCGCACGGAAGCTTTTAAAGAAGGAAGCCTCCAGCTGCAAAGCAGCCTGACATTTATCTACCTGCTCCTTCGGTCCCGATACCTGAGCAGCGCCGGCATAACTTCCGTCACCCACGGTAATAATCGGCACTACCTTGGTAGCGTAATCGCTGGAGATAGGATATTTTGCCGTCAAAGTATTGATAGCGCTGTTCAGCTGGTCGGCAAACTGGCTGACCAATAACGATACAGCGCCGCCTTTAACTACGGTACCCAAAATACCGGCCTGCGCCGGAGCCGTTCCCTGTCCCAGTAAAAATCCGCAGACCAGTGCCGCGGCGATCCATTTTTTTCCCTGCATAATATTACCTCCTCTGCCTGAATCATTTCAGATTTATCGTTTCAATTCGACATCAACAAACAAAACTCTTGCTCTTTTGCAAATTGTTCACCAAGAAATCACAAAATATTTCTCCTTCCGATAATTTTATGAAACTTCTGCATTTTACAAACTGCCTGTTTTGCGATACGATAGGTTTAAGAAGATTTTACAGCGGCAGCATTTGCCGCAGCAAAGGAGCTGTTATTATGGAACAGTTTAAATATTACGCACCTACAAAAATACTTTTCGGTAAAAATACCGAAGCCGAGGTTGGTAAACTCTGCAAAACACAAGGAGCAAGCAAGGTCCTGGTACACTTCGGAGGCAGCAGTGCCAAAAAATCCGGTCTGCTTGATCGTGTCTGCGGCGCACTGCAGGAAGCAGGACTGCACTATGTGACCCTGGGCGGCGTTGTGCCCAATCCTCGTTTAAGCAAGGTTTATGAAGGTATTGAAATCTGCAGGCGGGAAAAAGTTGATTTTATTCTCGCTGTAGGCGGCGGCAGCGTCATCGACAGTGCCAAAGCCATTGGTTATGGCATCACCAATCCCGGCGATGTCTGGGACTACTACAGCGGCAAAGCGCCGCAGGCCTGCGCCCCTATCGGCGCCGTCCTTACCATTGCCGCGGCCGGCAGTGAAATGAGCAATGCGTCAGTCATTACCAATGAAGACGGCTGGCTGAAACGCGGACTGCAGTCGCCCTATGCCTACTGTAAATTTGCCGTTTTAAATCCCGAGCTGACCTGCACTCTGCCGCCCTACCAAACAGCCAGCGGCTGTACTGACATCATCGTTCATACTTTAGAACGTTACTTTACAAAACCCGGCGTCACCTCCCTGGCCCTCACTGACGGCATGGCCGAAGCTCTGCTGCGCAACGTCATGCGTAATGCCCGACTGGCTTTACAGAAGCCTGCCGACTATGACGTCCGCGCCGAGATCATGTGGGCAGGCACGCTTTCCCATAATGACATCACCGGCGACCGCAGTCAGGGCGACTGGGCTTCCCACCAGCTGGAGCATGAATTGGGCGGTATGTTCGATATTGCTCACGGCGCAGGCCTTGCAGCGATCTGGGGCAGCTGGGCCCGCTATGTGCTCAAACAAAACCCCTGCCGTTTCGCGCAACTGGCAGTTAACGTACTGAATGTTCCCTACAGCTTCGGCAATGACGAAAAAACAGCGCTTGAAGGAATCGCTGCCATGGAAGACTTTTTCCGTTCCATTGGTATGCCTACCTCGATCAGCGACATGGAAATCGAACTCACCGACACCCAAATCAAAGAGCTGGCACACAAATGCAGCTTTATGGGCAGAAGAACGATCGGCGGCTTCGTCACCCTGAACGCTGCCGATATGGAAAATATTTACCGGATGGCCAGATAAAACAGCGGCTATACTTGCTGCAGAAACTTTTACCCTCTTTAAAACACAAAGACGCGTCTGCCAAAAGGCAGGCACGTCTTTTTTACTGCGCCCTAACGCATGTTATTTACTTTTGAATCAGTTTCCTACGCCGGCGCCGTAATTATCAGCCTTTGATATCGCCGGCCTCTGCCACCATCAGCTGATCGACAAACTGCAACCTGACCGGTACTAAAAGCTTCTGTCCCGGTTTCAGGTTCGTATTTGCCAGCGCATTGGTTTCGCAGATACGGTAAATGACTTCGCGTACATCTTCGTCCCGATCGGCCCAGCGGTCAGCGATAGCCCACATGGTATCGCCTGTATGTACAGTGATCTGTTCGTAATGATAAACAGTATCATCCTGTAAAAAATTATAGCCTGTATATAAAATAGTGGTCATCAGCATTAATACAAACAACTTCTTCATAACTCCACGACCTTTCAAAACATCTGTTCGTTAAACATATAATAAACCGAACTGTTTTGTTTGTCAAGAGTTTTTCTAAAAATTTGTTCGTGTTTTAGGGTTTTAAGGCGAACGTTTCTGCAATCAGGCGAACAGATCTAACCACGCAGCACCCACATATAAAACGGCGTCGTTATTACTGCCAGCAGTGTACTGACCACCGTCAGCATCGCCGCATACTTGTAATCGCCGCCATAAACCTTAGCTACAATAGAAGTGTTCGTCATCGCCGGCATAGCCGCCTGCATAACAAATACATCGCTCATCAATTTCGGCAGCGCAAAAAACGGCAGACAGACCATAACGCACAGCGGACAGATCACAAACCTTCCCACCATTGCCGCCGTCAGCTCTCTGTCAAATTTGATCTCGCTCCAGGACGCTTTACTGATCGCGATACCGATAAACAGCATGGCCAGCGGCGTCGTCATTCCGCCCAGATAACGAAAAGAAGCTTCGATCGGCATCGGCAGACGCCAATCAAGCATTACTAAAATAATTCCTGCCAAAAAACCTAACAGCGGCGGGTTCAGAACCACTTTCAGAGTCTTTCTGCTGAGCCACGGTGCCGCCACACCGGCATCAGACGCCGTATCGTGCACTGCTACGACCCAGAACATCGTAGTATTGACCATATAATACAGCATGACATAAGGAATACCTTCTTCACCGAACAAAGCCAGCGTCATCGGCAGGCCGATGAAAATAGTGTTGGAAACAAAAAAGACAGTACAGAACACGCCGACCCGGTCACGCCGCACCTTCAGCAGCCGTGCTGCCGCATGGCCGATAAAATAGCCCAATGCCATGGAAATGATCGGTACCGGCAGACCGCCGCTCATCTCGATCAGCTGATCGTGGCTGAAATTGACCGTCAGATTGACGATCATATAGGTAGGCAGGCAGACCTTGGTCACCAGCTGGGCCACAGCCGAGCTGAAGCTTTCAGAAAACCAGCCCTTACGGGACAGATAAAAACCGGTAGCTATCATAATAACGATAGTCAAAATCCCCTGCAGTGCATGTAAGATCGCTGCCATAAAATCACTTCCTTAAAAATAAAAAACACCGAAGCCTTCGCCTCGGTGCCGCTCAAATCAGTTTTTGGCCTGTTTCGCTTCTTCCAATTTATGCTTCATCCAGTCGATCATGGCCAGTTTGCCGAATTCATGCCAGGTTTTACATTCAGTATTCCTGGCAATATATTCGTTCCATTTATCCTGGTTCACCTGTTCTACCTCCAGCAGATTCATGATGCCGAAGCCGCTGCGCCAGATCAGATCGTCCATCGAGGTATATTTACTGTTTTCCGTTAAAAATTTATCGTTGAACAATTCCTGAAAAGATACCTTTGCCAAAATCTTTCCCAGTTCCTCGTCATGGGTAAAGATCTCCAGATAATGCTTAAACTCTTTTTCAATATCGATTGCTGCCATTGTTTCATCCTCCGACGGTAAATTATTGATTTTATAATTTATACTTCCTATTTTACCACAAAAAAGCCGATGGCGCTAACCATCGGCTTTTCTGTAAAACTAATGTGAATAAAAGGAGGGGTTGGAGATGAAAAATCTTAACAGTAAAACAGCTGTCAGTGACCGCAGTCGTGGCAGCAGCCGCTGCACACTTCAATACCTTCGGTCGACATACCGTTTTTGACCTTATAGTCATAAATCGCGGCACGCAAGCCGTCAGCTGCCAGGTTGGAACAATGCATCTTGATCGGCGGCAGTCCGTCAAGTGCTTCAGCTACCGCCAGATTAGTCAGTTCCAGCGCTTCCTCGACAGACTTGCCTTTAGCAAGCTCTGTTGCCATACTGCTGGTAGCGATAGCCGCACCGCAGCCAAAAGTCTGGAAACTGATATCGGTAATGATATTGTCTTTGACTTTAATAAAAATCTTCATGATATCGCCGCATTTGGCATTGCCTACCTCGCCGACGCCGTCGGCATCTGGCATCACACCCACATTACGGGGATTCATAAAATGATCCATTACTTTTTCACTGTATGCCATAAACTACACCTGCTTTCTTACTTGTGGTAAAGAGGCGACATCGCCCTTAATTTTTCAACGATCAACGGTAATTGCTCCAAAACATAATCGACATCGGCACTGCTGTTTTCTTCCGACAAGGTCAGGCGCAGCGAACCATGCGCGATCTCATGCGGCAGTCCGATAGCCAGCAGAACATGCGACGGGTCCAGAGACCCGGAAGTGCAGGCACTGCCGCTGGAAGCCGCGATACCCATATGGTCAAGCAGCAGCAGCAGGCCTTCGCCTTCAATATATCTGATGCTGACATTTACATTATTCGGCAGTCGGTCAGTAGGATGTCCGTTTAACCTTACTTCAGGGATCTTTGCCAAAATCCCTTCGATCAATTTGTCACGCAAAGCACGTGTTTTTTCGGCATTGGCTTCCATATTTTCTTTCGCATAAGCAGCTGCCAGCCCCATACCGATGATCCCGGCTGTATTTTCAGTGCCGGCACGCAGGCCTTTTTCCTGCCCACCGCCGACGATCAGCGCCGGTACACGCACACCCTGACGGATATACACCGCGCCTACGCCCTTTGGTCCATGAAATTTATGCGCCGTCAATGTTAAAAGATCGATATTGTCGCCGGTAACATCAATAGGGATATGACCTGCCGCCTGTACTGCGTCAGTATGCAGCAGCACCTTATGTGCGCGGCAGACTGCGCCGATCTCTCTGATCGGCATTATCGTACCAATCTCATTATTGGCATACATCACCGAAACAAGGATCGTATCGTCGCGTAAGGCGGCCTCTACCTGGGCCGCTGTAACCCTGCCGAATTCGTCTACCGGCAGGTAAGTGATCTCAAAGCCTTCCTTCGCCAGTTCTTCACAGGTATGCAGTACAGCGTGATGCTCGACCTGCGTAGTGATAATGTGCCGTCCCTTCTTGACATTGGCATGAGCTACGCCTTTAATAAGCATATTATCACCCTCACTGCCGCCGCCTGTAAAAATGATTTCCTTAGGTGACGCGCCGATCAGATACGCAACCTGCTGACGGGCAGCGGCAATAGCTGTTGCCGCACGCTGTGCTGCCTTATATATACTGGAAGGGTTTCCATAATTTTCTACCATAGCCTTTGCCATAGCCTCTGCTATTTCCGGTCTGACCTTAGTCGTGGCCGCATTATCTAAATAAACTTCCCGCATTGCGATCCGTCCTTTCTTAATTCCTACTTTTTTAGTATGATTACACTTTCAGTATAGTAATTCCCAGTATTTTTGTCAAGATTATTTTGTGAATTTTTTGTGTAGGAAAAATTTTTTTGTTCAGCTATTGAATTCCTAGTAAACTAGTAGTAAAATAATGTCAAGCTTTTGAAAGGACGTGTGCTTATGAAAATCTCTACCAAAGGACGTTATGCTTTGCGGCTGATGCTTGATCTGGCTTACAATCATACCGGCAGCTTCATCCCCATTAAAAATATCTCCCAGCGGCAGGATATTTCCGACAAATATCTGGAACAGATCATTACCCAGCTGAGCCGCGCCGGACTTGTCAAAAGCGCCCGCGGTGCCCAGGGCGGCTATATGCTTGCCAAAGAGCCGCAGGAATATACTGTAGGCGAAATACTGCGGCTGCTGGAAGGCAATCTGGCCCCGGTAGCCTGCGTAGACGATACCAAGGATGCCTGCACCCGTGCAGACGAATGTGTAACCATGGAAGTATGGCGTGAAATAAAAGACGCCGTTAATAAAGTAGTCGATAACATCACCTTGGCTGACTTAGTGGAACAGCAGCGGCAGAAATGCCGATGTTGTAAGTAAATTACCGCTTGCAGCATAATTTATTAAAGAAAGGTTTTGATATCATGACTAAAATTTACCGTAGCCTGACCGACTTGATCGGCAACACCCCGCTCTTAGAGCTGACCAACTATAACAGGAAATTTGCTCCGCAGGCGACTATCATCGCCAAGCTGGAATATTTTAACCCGGCCGGCAGCGCCAAAGACCGTATCGCCATGGCGATGATCGACGCCGCCGAAGCCCGGGGACTGCTGCAAAAAGATTCGGTCATCATCGAACCGACCAGCGGTAATACAGGTATCGGCCTGGCCAGCGTAGCCTCAGCACGCGGTTACCGTACGATCCTGACCATGCCTGAAAGCATGTCTGTTGAACGGCGCAACCTGCTGAAGGCTTATGGAGCCGAGCTGGTGCTTACACCCGGTTCTTTGGGTATGCAGGGTGCCATCGACAAAGCAGAAGAACTGGCAGCAGAAATACCTAATGCTTTTATCCCCGGACAATTTGTTAATCCGGCCAATCCGGCCATCCATAAAGCAACCACCGGCCCCGAAATCTGGCGCGATACCGACGGCGAAGTCGACATTTTCGTTGCCGGCGTAGGCACAGGCGGTACTGTCAGCGGTGCTGGCGCTTACCTGAAAGAAAAAAATCCGCGTGTCAAGATCGTCGCCGTAGAACCCAGCGATTCTCCACTGCTGTCCGGCGGTAAGGCCGGCCCGCACAAGATCCAGGGCATCGGCGCCAACTTTATCCCCAAAAACTTTGACCGCAGCGTTGTCGATGAAGTTATCGCTATCGACGCGGCAGATGCTTTCAGCACCAGCCGCGAGCTGGCGAAAAATGAAGGCCTTCTGGTCGGCATTTCCTCCGGTGCTGCGGCCTACGCCGCTACGCTTCTGGCGCAGCGACCCGAAAACTCCGGGAAAAAAATCGTCGTCATGCTTCCCGACACCGGTGAACGTTACCTGTCCACCCCGGGCTTTATCGGCGACTGAATCAACTTTACCCTCTCCTGACAAACAAGCGCAGAGTACACCTCTGCGCTTGTTTTATGGTACTGTTTAAACCCTTGGAGAGGTATTTTCGAGCCTAGTGTTCATACGTGCCTTTATGGTATAATTATTTTATTAAATACGCGTCAATACGCATAAACGGAAGGATTGATTTTCATGGCTGATTTAACCCGCAGTGAAGCCTGGGAGCTGCTGACAAAATATAATAAGGAACCTTTTCACCTGCGGCACGCACTGACGGTAGAAGGCATCATGAAATACTTCGCCAAAGAACTGGGCTATGCCGACGAAGCAGACTTCTGGGCTCAGGTCGGCCTGCTGCATGATCTGGATTTTGAAGTTTATCCTGCTGAACACTGTCTCAAATCACAGGAAATCATGCGCGAACACGGACTGGACGAAAGATTGATCCGCGCTACCGCCAGCCACGGCTACGGCCTGGCGCAAAACGATATCGAACCGCAGCACCAGATGGAAAAGGTGCTGTTCGCTATCGACGAGCTTTCGGGACTGATCGGCGCCGCTGCCATTATGCGCCCTTCCAAAAGCGTTATGGACCTGGAACTGAAATCAGTCAAGAAAAAATACAAAGATAAAAAATTCGCTGCCGGCTGCTCGCGCGACGTTATTGAAAAGGGAGCTGCCAACCTGGGCTGGACCGTCGACGAGCTGATCGAAAAGACTATTCTGGCTATGCGCGAAGACGAAGCCGCTATCAACGAAGCCTGCGCTTCCTTTGATGCCTGAACGAACGAGGTTTTATAATAAATTATGAAGAAAAAAGTTTTAGTCGCCATGAGCGGCGGCGTTGACAGCTCTGCCGCGGCTATGCTCCTGCAGCAGCAGGGCTACGATGTAACAGGAGCCACGCTGCGTATGTTCTCCAACGAGGATCTGGGACTGGAGCAGGACAGTACCTGCTGCTCACTAAGCGACGTTGAAGACGCCAAACTGGTTGCACACAAGCTGGGCATTCCCCACTATGTCTTCAATTTCAGTCCCTGCTTCAGGCGCTGCGTCATCGACCGCTTTATCAGCGAATACGAAGCCGGCCGTACGCCAAACCCCTGCGTCGACTGCAATAAACACATCAAATTCGGCGAACTGCTCGATCGCGCCCGGTTGATGGACTGTGAATATCTGGCTACCGGTCACTATGCCCGCATCATTTTCGACGCTGACAGAAACCGCTGGCTGCTGGCCCGCGGCGACGACCACGCCAAAGACCAGAGCTATATGCTTTTTAACCTGACCCAACAGCAGCTGGCGCATATCCTGCTGCCGCTGGCAGATATTACCAAACCCGAGATCCGCCGGATGAGCGAAAACCGGGGCCTGGTAACGGCTCATAAGCCGGACAGTCAGGATATCTGCTTTGTCCCAGACGGCGACTACACCGCTTTTATCGAACGCATTACCAAAAATAAACCGCGCCCCGGTAAATTCATCCACCAAAACGGTCAGGTGCTGGGAACGCACCAGGGACTGATCCACTACACTATCGGTCAGCGTAAAGGTTTGGGCATTGCTTATGAATACCCGCTTTATGTTATTGATAAAGACATTGCCAGCAACACAGTTATTTTAGGCCCTAATGATGCTTTGTTCCAGAAAGCTCTGCTTGCCGAAAACTGTAACCTGATCGCGATCGATAAGCTGGAGGCGCCCCTGCGTGTCACCGCCAAGACCCGTTACCGGCAGAAAGACGTACCGGCAGTTATCGAGCCGCTGGCGGACGGTAAAATCAAAGTTACCTTTGACGAACCGCAAAGAGCCATCACCCCAGGTCAAGCCGTAGTATTTTACGACGGCGATTACGTAGTCGGCGGCGGTATTATCGCCGCGCCGCTGAAGGAGTAAGAAACATGAAATTCTTTCTCGCCGCTATCGTCACAGCAGCACTGCTCGCTGAAATAATCCCTGTTTGGGCCGCTGACCCAGGCAACGATAAAATCAAAAATAAGGCTCCTTCTGTCCATACAGAAGCTGATAACAGTAACGGACATCCGCCTGAAGGCATCAGCATCACGCCGCAGACACAGGCCCAGAGGCTGGCAGCAGCTACGGCTAAAGCACAGCCGAACGCCAAAACACCGGCTGATACTGCATCCAATGCTACCTCCTCTGTCGATTCGGATATCAAAACTCCGCCTGCTGATATGCAGCCGGAACCAACCAAGCAGGTGATCAAAAAAATCAAACCGCCGATCCCTGAGGAAAAACCGCTGCGCGTGATCTGGCCGCAGGATTTTTATTATTATTCCTATAACGGCGATCCTTATTACAGCCTGTCGCTCCCCAAGGATTTCGGCACTGATACTCTCGCCGGACTGCCGGCCGAAGGGCCGATGCTGGTAAGGGCGCACAGCAACACCCTGCTGATGTCTTTTACTGCGGCTGACAGTGATCCTGTCCGTGCCAAGGTCTTCGGTGAGGCCCTTAAAACACGTACAGAAATACCGCTGCCGCCGCTGGGTCCAAACGAGGAATACGAATATATCCCAGCCCCACGTTATACATACCATACAGATACGGCAGCGCTGGAGCTGCCCAAACAAATCAGCAATGCTAAAATAGTAGATGCGGGCAGCGGACGGACAGCCGAAAACCTGATCGTTCAATATCTTTATCTCAGCTGTACGGCCGACGGACAGCATTGCATGGCTGTACTTACCCACAGCGAACGCAATCAGAAAGCCTTTGACGGACTGTTCGTCTTTCCCTATGCTGAAAAACAAAATTATATACCGTTAGTTACCTTTACTGCGCAGAGCCTGCGAGTGAGGAAATAAAAACAGGAAAAAGCACAACATACGCATAAAAAATGTGTTTGTTTTGCTTTTAAATTACTGTAATCTCTGAATCTCCATTGACTTTTTACAAACATCTGTTTATAATTTTAATTAATAAAATACTGTTGCCGAGGTAAAAAATGGATAATAAAACTTTAGAACCATTAGGCGAAACTTCTATCTTTGAAAACTTTAAATATTTTGATAAAAATCATAATGAATACTGGCTGGCCAGAGAATTACAGAAAATCCTTGCCTATTCTGAATGGCGAAACTTTCTTAATGTTATAGAAAAAGCTATAACTGCTTGCGAAAACAGTGGCAACGATATTTCAAACCATTTTGTTGACGTCAACAAAACCGTGCACACAGGTGCCTCCAGCAAAGACATCGAAGATATTCAACTCTCTCGCTATGCCTGTTACCTGATCGTTCAAAACGGCGACCCACGAAAAAAAGAAATCGCTCTGGGACAAACATACTTTGCTCTGCAAACTCACAAGCAGGAATTATCGGAAAAATTTCAGGAACTCAGTGAAGATCAAAAACGTTTAGCAGTTAGACATGAACTAAAACATCATAATAAAGCTTTAGCAGATGCGGCTGCTCATTCTGGTGTTAAAACAGGTTTAGAATTTGCGCAATTTCAAAATTTTGGTTATAAAGGCCTTTACGATAACAGAACAGCAGCAGATATCAAAAAACTTAAAGGCCTGTCTAAAGATCAGGATATCTTAGACCATATGGGCAGCACTGAATTAGCAGCAAACTTATTCCGCGCTACCCAAACCGAAGAAAAACTCAGACGGGATAAAATAATTGGAAAAAACAAAGCCAATCAAACTCATTACGATGTCGGTAAAAAAGTCAGACAAACAATAGCCGATTTAGGTGGTACTATGCCAGAAGAACTGCCAACACCAAATAAAAGTATTAAAGAACTGGAACGAGAAGCGAAAAAGAAAATAAATAAATGACCTTCACCGCGCAGAGCCTGCGGGTGAGGAAATAAAAAACTGCGCTGCCTGCAAAAGTTAGAGTTTCTCTAACACCTGCAAGGCAGTGCAGTTTTTTATTCAATAAGAGTTACGGCTGCCAAACTTATCACTCTGTTAAGCATACAATTTAGACCTGATACTCAAAAATAACCAGTCATAATAACCTGTTTCGATCTCGCACCACTCATAATTATTCCATTCAAACAACTGTCCCTGATAAAGTTTCAACGCCTGCTGCAAATCTGCCTGACGTTTTGATCCACAAAGTTTTTCAAAAATAATGATATCGCTTTCAACATTTTCCAAATCAAGCCGCAGCTTCTCCGGAATCACTTCCAACTGTAACGGCAGGTTATCAGCACATAGTCGTTGTAATTTCTTTATATTTTTATACAGATTATCCATACCACGCTCGGTTTCCAGCTGTGGCCAAAGGGCTGCCGCCACCCTTTTTTTATTTACATATTTACCATCCTGCAATAAAAGATAGGCCAGTAATTCTTCTATTTTTCCACTGTTTATAACACCGCTCTGATCCCGTCCATCCAGACAAAGTCTGAATTCACCAAAACATTGTATCGTCACTTTTTTTTAGGCAGCAGGATAATCTGTCTATTACTATAACTGCATTGCAGTAAATCTCCCGCTTTAAGGTTTGCCTGCACGACAATTTCCTCCGGCAGACGTATCGACATTTCTTCATCAAAAACCAGCATTTTCATCACTTCCAGTTTGTATTTTTAAAGCTCTGCTTCAACTCTTATCATTTATATTATACTTCTAATTGAAAGGACGGTGAATACCGATGGAAAACAACACGACTCTGCTCTGGCAGAATTTGACCGCCAACAAGGTTTTCATTTCTGATCTGGGTCACACTCCCATTGCGTCTGTCAACGATCTGAACGTACCGGTCGGCCGTTACGCAGTATGGTCTCCGGTCAAAAACAGTTCCAGCCATCAGGTAATAGAAGTCAGCGATGATCTGCATTATTTACAGACCAAATATCATGTGGCGAACGAATTATTACTGACCCTGGTCTGCAAAGGAGGCACCGTCAATGGCTGAATTGTCTTTTAAAGATCTCTTTACCACCATCGGCCGGGCGATCCAGGACGCACAGCAGGCTATAGAGCTTCATTCATACAATAATTACTGGCAGTATTTTTCAGCGGCAACGCCAGCCAACGATCTGCCAACGGAAGATATCATGCAGCCCAAAATCAAAAAAGTCATTCTGCCCGGCAGCGGCAGTGACGGCGTTAACCGCGAGCTGCTTGTACCTGTCGTAGCTTTAGTCAATCATGCACCCATGAGTTTGGAAGAAGTAAAGGTAAAGCTTAAAGTAAAAACGATCACTCCGGCAGCCAATCAGCTGCAGCTTGATCTGGGCGCTTTGACAGCAGCAGACGATGTCAGCACAGACGCTGACAAACAAGACGACGCCAATATCATCGAGCTGACTTTTAAAAAAGCGCAGCCCACCGAAGGCATTGCCCGCATCACACAGGAAGCGGTAAAAATTTTATAAAAAGAAGGAGTGAAACATCATGGCTGATATAGCCAGTAAATTTTCAGGATTACCTCTGGGATTATTGATTTGTACACCGATCATTGAAGTCGCCAAAGGTCAGGCTGAATTATGTAATGTCTACTTGAATTACGTTTTTAAGCTGGCCTACAAAGACGGAAAAGTTGGCGGCGAAACTAACGTAGTATCCTTCAATTTGCACCGTCCGGTAACCGACGATCAGGGCAACATCTCGCAGCAGGAGATCGTAGTTAACGCGCCTTTGATCTCTCTGGTTCCCGTTCCTGCCTTTACCATGCAGGAAGCTACGGTCCAGTTTACGATGGAACTGAAAGAACAAGTAGTAGACAGCAGTTCCAAAACTACCACAAAGACAGACTCCTTTGATGCTTCGTACTGGGGCTTCCACGCCAAATTAAGCGGCACCGTCACAAGTTCTGCCAGCAACACACGTACCACCGACCAGTCGGCTAAATACAATATTTATGCCCGGGCAGCGCAACAACCACCTGCCGAAGGCATGGCCAAACTAAGCACTGTTTTTGCCTCCGTTATCGAACCAATACCGGCAGGCGGTAAATAGTAAAACGCGGGCAATGCGTTTTAAGGAGGTTTTAAAATGTGCAATCCTTTTTTCCCAATGCTGAATCCATCTGATCCTCCTCCAGGCTTTCCCAGGCACAACACACCTTCCCAACAGTATTTTCCGCTGCTGCCAGCACCTCCGGATTTTCTAGGAATGTCACCACAGCCACCACCTCCTCCAGCCCGCCCCACCCAAGGAGCCGCGTATATGCAACCGGGACCCTACGCTAAACTTGGCGTTTTTATCGACACACAAAACACAGAAACTCCCGACAGGGAAATGGCACAAGAACTGGGACAACGCTTTGGCTGCCACACATGCGGCGGTCAACCTGCGCAAGGCCAACGCTTTGTTGCTGACCATCAGCCGCCCAGCAATTTTTATACTGGGCAAGCCCTCAATCAACCGCAACAACAGCTTTATGAATTTGATCATAACGGCACGCTTTTCCAGACAACCGATCCCTATCTGACAGACTCTGTGGGCGCAATTGCCAGACCCTCTACTTTTGGCCAGCATCAATTCATTTATCCTCAATGTCCTGACTGCAGCAATAAACAGGGCGGTTTTGTCAGCGGTGGTAAGTGGTAGCTTTAAAGCCGTGTCTGTGTAAAAACGTAAAACATTGATCAATAAAAAAGTCGGGCAGCAACTGAAGTGGAAAAAACCGTAACTGGAGTAAAGAAGACAAACTTCGTATTGTAAGACGATATTTTTATGAAAATATCGGTGAGAGGGTTTTAACAAAAGAAGAAAATATTTCCAGAGGTATGCTCCACAACTGGATAAGAAAATATTTGGAGCATGGTGAAGCTGCCCTTGAAAACAAAAAGAAAACCGGTAATCACTTTTCTGCATTGCATGCCAGCCGAAACCTTACACAGGTAGAACGCTTAGAGCTAACAGTGGCAAAACAGAAGGTTGAGATTGCCCGCTTAAAAAAGGATATATGTCAGAAGGGAGTGGTATAAACAAGGTATTCGTTACTTTAAAAGATGTGAGTATCAAATCATTGACGACATGAGAAATGAATATTCAATACAATTTTTATGCTCGCTTATGGGGGTAAATCGTTCCGGATATTATAAGTGGCGTAAAAGGCAAGGTAAAATAAATCAATATGGGCAAAAACGTCAGCAGCTCGTCAGTCTTTTAAAAGCACAACATAATCGCTTTCCGTCCTATGGTTACCACAGACTGGCAGCAGTTATTCGTAATGAAACAGATCTGCTGTTTAGCGATAACCTTGTACATAAGTGCTGCAGGCAATGCAGCATCCGTTCCAAAATACACCACTACAAATACAAAAAAACAGGACGGGAAAATACTTTCTACCCTAATACGGTAGCGGGGAAATGGAATGCTAAGCGTCCACTGGAACTGGTAGTTTCCGATATGACTATACTCAAGCATAAAGGCAAACTCCACGAATGGGTATATGTTTTAGATACATTCAACAATGAGATCATATCGCATCACCTGGGTAGAAGGCATGGTGATCCCCATCCATATTATCAATGCCTTGAAGATCTCAAACAAAAAAAGATGAACAGATGCCCACAATCCTCCACACAGATCAGGGGGCTGTCTATTCATCCAGAGCTTTCGCCAAAGCTCATGAAAAGTATAACATATTCCGTTCAATGTCGCGAGCAGGTACTCCTACGGACAATCCTATTATAGAGTCTGTCAATGGCTGGATAAAACAAGAAATGCGCCTGGATTTTGATATGGAAGGGTATTCGGATTTAAGTTTATTTCTGGATGATTTTGTCCGTTACTATAACATTTTCAGACCAGCTTACGCATTGAATTACAAAAGCCCTATCCAATTTAAAATTGAACAAGGCTTTTGAGTTGCTCTTTTTATGTCTACTTTAACTTGACTACTTCAGAATTCGCCAGTCTCTTTTTTATGCTCATATACTTTGGTAAATAAAGTCAGGAAGCCATAATCACAGCTTACTAAATCTCTTCCGTCTATTCCCTGCGGGAACGGCAGCCTAATTAGGATAATAATTAACGACGATAAAAGTTAAAAGGTTATCTCTTTCATTGATATATGTATGTTTGATCGAAGAATCAAACATGAGAGAATCGCCTTCGCCCAACTCATAATCACCGGCTTCCGTCTGAAGCAGCAACTGGCCCTGAATGATATAAATATATTCCTGCGACTTTTCACAATGTCCAATGGTCACATTGGCAGAATGCGGGTCCAATTCTACATAAAAAAGCTCGAAATTCCGCAAAGGCGTGCTTCTGAAATAACAATAAACACGATAGTGTTCTGTTTCTCCAGTTTGCATGACCGGTTCCGACCTGCGGATCACAGTCGCTTCTTTTTCTATTTCGTCCATGAGCCTCGTATACGGCACATTCAAACCATTGGCTATTTTCCAAATAGTATTGATCGTAGGGTTGCTGTTTCCCTTTTCGATATCCGAAAGCATCGCTTTACTGATGCCCGATATTTTCGACAGCTGCCCCAGCGTCAAATTACGTTCAGTTCTTAATTGTTTCAGATTAATGGCAATAACTTTACCTAATTCCATAAATCTCCTCTTTTCAACTTGACAGATAAATCGAACGATTGTAAAATACAAAATACGATTTGTTCATTAAAACAAACGACTGTCAAATATGATTTAAATCATTATAAAAAAAATTCTAAGAAAAAGCAAGTTCCACAGGAGGCGTAATATAAATGAAAAGCAAGGCGTTCAGGGCAGCTTTACCTTATACCATCCCTATTTGTATAGGCTTTCTCTTTTTAGGGATATCTTATGGCTTTTTTATGCACAGTAAAGGTTTTTCGTTTCTTTATCCGGTACTTATGAGTCTGTTCATTTTTGCCGGTTCCATGGAATTCGTCACAGTCAACCTGCTGCTGACAGCCTTCAACCCTTTATCCGCTTTTCTGCTGGCCTTAATGGTAAATGCCCGTCATCTTTTTTATGGTATTTCCATGCTGGATAAATATAAAAACACCGGCCTTAAAAAGCCCTATCTTATTTATGGCATGTGTGACGAATCTTTTTCCATAAACTGTACTGTCACACCACCTGCCGATGTCGATAAAGGCTGGTTCATGCTTTTCGTTACTCTGCTCAATCAAATTTACTGGGTCGCGGGAGCTGCTTTAGGCTCACTTTTGGGTTCTGTCATCAGCTTTGATACCACCGGTATAGAATTTGTTATGACCGCCTTATTCGTAGTGATGTTTATCAATCAGTGGGAAGAAACAGACAATCATCGTTCGGCTCTGACCGGAGTGTTCTGTTCTATGGTCTGCCTGTTCCTCTTTGGGGCCCAGCACTTTATCATCCCGGCCATGGCGTTGATCATCGCCTGTTTTTCTTTAATGGCCCGACCTAAACAGGAGGCAGCGTCATGACTTTAACTCAAAGTATCATCACGATAGCGGCCGTAGTCTTGGGTACAATGCTTACCAGGTTCCTGCCCTTCCTTATTTTTCCGGAAGGGAAAAAACCGCCGCAATATATAACTTATCTGGGTATGGTCCTCCCGCATGCCGTGATCGGCCTGCTGGTGGTTTATTGCCTGAAAGACGCCCTTACCGGCAGTTATCATGCGGCTCCGGAAATACTGGCTATTTTATTTATTGTCCTGCTCCACAAATGGAAAAGGAACACACTCATGAGTATCGGCGCCGGCACTGCATTATATATGTTTCTGCTCCAAAATTATTTTCGTTAAGTCTTTCCCTGCAAACAAAAACTGGTGCTATTACTTTGTAATAGCACCAGTTTTTTATTATAAGGATTTAAGTATGCCCAGCATATCCAAATCTTACTTTAAAACAGCGTTTCCTGCGCTTCTCCAGAGCCGGCAGCAGCACCGCCGCTTAACAACCGCAGGAATTCCGCTTCGTCGATAACAGTCACACCCAGCTGTTCCGCCTTCGTCAGCTTACTGCCTGCTTCGGCACCGGCAACGACATAGTCCGTTTTTTTACTGACGCTGCCGCTGACCTTAGCGCCCGCGTCCTGCGCCATAGTCTGCGCTTCAGCACGTCCCAAAGTCGGCATCGTACCTGTAAAGACCATAGTTTTGCCATAAAAGGGATGCTCTTCGCTGACAGCCTGAACCTGCATTTCCATATTCAGACCCAGCTCTTTCAGACGGGCGAGCAAGTCGAGGTTCGACGGCGACGCCAAATAAGTAACGACGCTTTCAGCTATCTTCGGACCGATATCGTCGATAGCGGCGATCTGCTCTGCATCGGCCGCCAGCAAATTCTCTACCGTACCGAAATGCACTGCCAGCAACCGGGCCACCTTGGCCCCGACGTGACGGATGCCCAGACCGAAAAGCAGACGGTCGAAACTCTGCTCCTTGCTGGCGGCAATAGCCTTCACTAAATTTTCCGCCGATTTTTCACCCATTCTATCCAGCACTACCAGCTGTTCTTTAGTCAGCAGATACAGGTCGCTGACGTCGCGGATCAGTTCCGCCTCCAGCAGCTGATTGATCACCGCCGGTCCACAGCCTTCGATATCCATTGCTCCTTTAGAGGCAAAGTGGATCAGTCCTTCGCGTCCCAAAGCCGGGCAATGCGGATTAGTGCAGCGCAAAGCTGCCTCACCGTCTTTACGTTCAACAGTCCAGCCGCACTCCGGACATTCCTGCGGCATAGCATAAGGCTTCGTATCCTCCGGCCGTTTGCCCAGCACGACATGCAGAACCTCCGGGATGATCTCACCGGCTTTATTGATGACCACCGTATCGCCGATCCTGATATCCTTCGCTTTAATAAAATCTTCATTGTGCAGCGTAGCCCTGCTTACCGTACTGCCCGACAGCCTTACCGGAGTCAGTACCGCCGTCGGCGTCAGCACGCCTGTACGCCCAACCTGGATCACGATATCCTCCAGCCTGGTTTCAGCCTGCTCAGGCGGGAATTTAAAAGCGATTGCCCAGCGTGGGTCCTTACCTGTCGCACCTAAAAGATCCTGCTGATAAACAGCGTTGACTTTAAGTACTGCGCCGTCAGTATCATAAGCCAGACTTTTACGCCGAGCGTCAAAATCTCTGATATATTCTATCGCCGCATCGATACTTTTTACGATACGGTAATTTTCGCTGACCTTAAAGCCATAATCAGCCAGCATCGCCAAAGAATCGGCATGCTTGTCCCTGGCTCCTTCGCCTACGGCATAAGCAAAAAAGCTTAACGACCGCTGTGCCGTTACGTTAGGGTCCAGCTGACGCAGACTGCCGGCTGCCGCATTACGCGGATTGGCAAATTCGCTCTCGCCTGCCTCCAGGCGCTGTTCGTTCAGCTGCATAAAAGCATGCCTTGGCATATAGATTTCACCGCGCACATCTAAAAGCTCCGGCGGCGCGGCGCCGTTTTTCATATTCAGCACCAAAGGGATCGACCGGATCGTGCGTACATTGGCTGTTACATTTTCGCCGGTCACACCGTCACCGCGCGTTGCCGCCCTTACCAAACGGCCATTTTCATAAATCAGGCTGCAGGCCAGTCCGTCGATTTTCGGCTCCATAACATATTCTACAGCGCTGCCTTCCGGCAGACCGCTGCGCACACGCTGATCAAAAGCTACCAGCTCTGCATCCGAAAAAGCATTGCTCAGACTCAAAAGCGGCGTCAGATGTCTAACCTCAGTAAATTCGGGATTCACCTTCCCGCCTACACGGCGCGTCGGCGAATCGGCAGGCACATCGTCAGGCCAGGCCGCTTCCAGCTCACGCAGGCGCACCAGCATTCGGTCATATTCTGCGTCGGTGATCTCAGGTGCATCCAGCACATAATATAAAAATTCGTGATGGCGGATCTCTGCCCGCAAATGTTCGGCCTCGTTTTTAGCCTGTGCGCGTTCCAGTTCCATGACTGCCTCCTTTATTGTGCTGCCCTTCGGCGGCTTCTGTTTTTTCAGGCTTTAGTCTCATTGTTTCAAAAATCAGAGTGTCAAATTTAATTTTACTATTCTATTATATGGTACGGCACTTTGCCACCAAAACACTCTTTAATTACAGCTTCTTCAATACTGCATACTTAGTCAGCAGACTGCGGATACCGGCACCGGCAAACGCGATTTTCACTTCCTGCCCATCCTGCGACGATGTCACACTGACGACTGTCCCCACGCCCCATTTAGCATGGCTCACCTTATCGCCGGCCTTAAAACTGCCGCCGGCAGCAGCTCCCGCAGTACTCATTGCCTGCTTGGGAATAAAGCTTTCCTGCCCGCCCAGGAACCAGTTCGTATCACGGCTGCGTTTCTGCGGTTTTGCTTCCACCATATTGATCGTCCTGCGTTCTAAAGCCGGACGTTTGAAGACCGTAACCAGATTACGCGGCACTTCCTGTAAAAACCGTGACGGCGGGTAGGACACCGTATGCCCATAAATAGTCCGCATCTTTGCATTGCTCAAAAAGAGCTGTTTCTCTGCACGGGTAATGCCAACATAACACAAGCGGCGTTCTTCTTCCACTTCTTCCTCGTTCATCAGCGTCCGCGCATGTGGGAAAATACCTTCCTCCATGCCGGCCAAAAAGACGATCGGGAATTCCAGCCCCTTTGAAGAATGCAACGTCATCAGCGTAATAGCGTCCTCACCCAGCTCGGCATCATCGATATCCGACACCAGCGCCACATGCCCCAGGAAATTTTCCAGATTATTCTCTTCTTCCGTCTTGGCAAATTCCTGCCCGACCGACATCAATTCCATCAGGTTGTCGATGCGGCTCTGCGCCTGCGCTGTATGCTCATTCCGCAGTTCTTCCATATAACCGGTCTTATTCAGCACCTGTTCGATCAGTTCCTCTACCGGCAGGTTATCAGCCTGATTCATCAAATCAAAAATGATAGCCGCCAGTTCATCCAGCTTGCTGACGAAACGGATGCTCAGTCCTTCGACCTGCGCGGCATTCGATACCACGTCAAATAACGACATCCCATTTTCAGCGGCATGGGCCTGCAGCTTGGCCAGCGTTGCATCGCCGATACCGCGGCGCGGTACATTGATGATCCGCAGCAGACTCAGCGAATCTGCCGGGTTAAAAATAACTCGCAGATAAGCGATGATATCCTTGATCTCCTTACGGTCGTAGAATTTAAGTCCCCCGACCATATTATAGGTGATCCCGCTTTTGATAAGCATTTCCTCAAAAATACGCGACTGCGTATTCGTGCGGTACAAGACTGCCATCTCGCCCAGCTTCATATTCTGCTGGCCCTGCAGCTCCTGCAGTTTTTCGATCACAAAACGGGCCTCGTCACGTTCGTCGATAGCCTGAAAATAAGTGATCGCCACACCATTATCATTATCCGTCCACAAATTTTTAGGTTTGCGGCCTGTATTATTTTCAATAACAGCATTAGCGGCATCCAAAATAACCTGCGTACTGCGGTAATTCTGTTCCAGCTTGATGATTTTGGCTTCGGGATAATCCTTTTCAAAATCCAGAATGTTCTGGATATCAGCACCGCGCCAGCCGTAAATGCTCTGGTCGGCATCGCCCACGACACAGATATTACGATGTCTGGCCGCCAGAAGCTTGGTTAAAAGATATTGGGCATGGTTGGTATCCTGATATTCGTCTACCAGCAGATAATCAAAACGCTCCTGATACTTGGCGCGCACTTCTTCGCTTTCCTGCAGCAGCCGTATCGACAGTACCAGCAGATCGTCAAAATCCACCGCGTTATTGACCAGCAGTTTATTCTGATAACGTTCATATATCTCCGCCACTTTCTGATTGTAAAAATCCGAAGCAGCTTTACTGAAATCACTAACGCTCTGCAGCTGGTTTTTGGCATTGGAAATGCGCGACGCGATACCGGCCGGCTGAAAACGCTTTTCATCCAGATTCAGTTCTTTTAAAATCTGTTTAATCAGGTTCTGGCTGTCGCTGCTGTCATAGATAGCAAAATTACTGCCATAACCGCCTAATTTAGTTATTTCCATCCGCAAAAAACGGGCACAGAAAGCATGGAAGGTAAACAGCCAGACATCTTTAGCCGCAGCTCCCGCCATTTTATCGACGCGCTCGCGCATTTCGGCGGCCGCTTTATTGGTAAACGTAATTGCTAAAATACGGTAAGGACGTACGCCCTGCTGCAGCAAATGTGCGATCCGGCAGGTAAGCACCTTGGTCTTGCCACTGCCGGCACCTGCCATGATCAGCATGGGTCCGTTGGTTGTCTGTACTGCTTCGGCCTGTTCTGGATTAAGGCCTGCTAAGGTCTCTGTCATTGGTTCCTCCGTCTATTCGGCACTGCCTGTGCCGCATCTTTTTATTTTATCGTAACTTTAATATTATTCGCTTCTGATTCACTTTTTCCTGCTATTTTATTCGCAGCAGCCAAGAAAATAAATAAGCACTGAAAATAAATCCAGTGCTTTTACTTTATTCTCCTTGTGCCAGCCTACTGACTATTTCTGTATCGGCAGGACAAAACTGATACTGCAGCAGTTCTGCCGGCCGTACCCATAAAATTTTCTGATGTACGCTTTTTTGCGGCACACCGCCGGTTATTTTGGCGGCAAAAAAAGAAAGCCCTATTTTATTATCCGGATAAGTGTAACTGGTTTGCTCAAGCAGAGCCACAATATCTATCTCTATCCCCAGCTCTTCCCGGCATTCACGTACTAAGCAGTCTGCAGCTTTTTCACCCGCTTCCTGCTTACCGCCCGGAAACTCCCATAAAAAGGCGCAGCTGCCGCCTGCTCCGCGCTGGCAAATCAGTATTTCTCCTGCTGTATTGCGAATAATCGCCGCCGATACCAAAATCATAACCTTTACCCCGATCCTTATTGTTATAACAGCATTTTATCACAAAACAGGTTCTTCTTTCATAAAAAATACTCCGCTGCAGCGGAGTATTTTTTGACTGCGAATATTTAGTTAGAATTCCCAACGGGCGCCGATATTCCACTGCCAGTCTTTTTTAAAGTCGCTGCCGACGGTACGTTCCACATCAAAATAGAGGTGGTTGTTGTGACCAGTCCTGATCGCAGCGCCGATACCGTATTCAACCCATGTATCGTCAAAATCGGCTGACTGGTACAGGCCGTCGCCATTGGCCGCCGTCATCTTCACATCGTAACCGCCGCCGAATTCGTGCAGCAGATCAGCTTTGATATAGATATTGGTTTTGGCATCGATATCCCTGCCCAGCTGGAAGCCTACCCGCCCCAGCACGCTTTTGATATGGCTTTGCTCTACCTTGACCCTGTTACTGGTAAAATAACTGCCGCCATCCAGATAGCCCAGCGTCAGCTGCGCCTGCGGCTCGATATACCAGCCGCACTGCAAAGCGTTTTTCCGCCCATATTCGGCGCTGAAAGCAAGTCCCTTGTTATCGTAATCGCCGCTGATTTTTTTCCCTTCTGTGTCCAGAACGCTAAAATCATTATCCATATCGGAGTATTTGAGCACCAAGTCCAAATAATGTCCCTTTTTGTTGATTTGCGTACCATATAATCCAATGGCTTTATTATGGTTAGAGCCACTGCCACCAGCATAACTGCTGCTGCCGTCGCCATAGCTGAAGGCCACGCCGCCATAGCGGGTATAATCATCAGTTTGCCGCAACACCTTGTCGTAGCCCAGCTCATAGGTAGTATATTTATTCTCGAAGCTGAATCTGCCGTCCCGGCTGATCTTAGTGCCTTTGAGGCGCAGCCAGACTCCGTTCTCACCATCACCGCTCTGGCGCAGGTCGCCCAGCCGCTGCAGCAGCTGATCGTTGTCAGTACGCCAGGTATGGTAGTTAAGCGCTGCAGCACCCATAATAGTTTTTACAGTCGTCGTTGTTTTATCGCCGGGATCAACGCTGATGATCTTATCTAAATACCAGTCAGTGTCGTAGCCTGCTGTTTCGCTGGCTTTGCTGCCCAACTCATAATGCTTGTAAAACAGGCTGCCCTCGCGGTCTTTAGCCGTAAAATCAGCCGTGCCGGTAACACTGCCCAATACCAGTCCATGCCCTTCTGTACTGCCAGCGGACGGCTCATAAGCATCCTTCTGGTAAATATCCAATACATGGCTGCCGCTGCTGGCATCAGTAATGGCCAGTTTATCGCTTTCCAGACTGCGTACATCCACATCCAGCTTAAACAAACCGCCGCTTCCTTGCAGTTCCTGTGCCGTCAGGGTATGGTAACCGTCGCTGTGTGTCAAATGCACAGCCGCTCCGTTATTTAATGTCAGCTGGTGCAGGCTACTGTCGCCACTCAGCTTCCAAACTGCGTTATCCATCTCCAGATTTATAACGCCTGCGCCCTGCTCATTGACTTTGCCGGTCAGACTGCTGCCTTCAGCAAATGCCAGTGCCAAAGTACCGCTTACTGTCCCGTCATGCAGTACGTCGCCGACCAGATGACTGCTGCCATCGACATTCACAGTAGCCGTACCTGCAGCTCGCAGCAGCACTCCATCAGCCGCTGCCTGCGAAGCAACATTTTTCAGTTCCAGCTTGCTGTTATTACCCAGTTCAATGCCTGCTCCGGCACTACTGTCCGCCACGTTCAGGTTCCAACTGTCAATAGTAGTTTCCGTACCGCTTCCCAGCTTGATGCCTACAGCATCAGTGCCGCTGACCTGTACGCTTCCGGGACCATCTAAAGCGGCTTTTGTATCGCTGGTTTTGATATCGATACCGATAGCGTTGGCGCCATTCACTGTCATCAGCCCGCTCATGGTCAAAGCAGCATCGTTTTTACGCAGCAGGACCCCTGTGCTGCCGGTACCTTCAATAGAAGAAGCACCAACGATGGTCACACTGCTGTTACTTGCATCCACGCCAATGCTGTCAGCTGCAGCACTGCCGGTCACAATGCCGCCTGCCTGCACTTTCGAACCGCCAAGCACCTGGATACCCAGCGACCCCGCACCTGTAACTTCTACGTTACCTGCAACGCCGATATCCGAGCCGGCATCACCATAAATACCATAAACGCCCGTCCCCGAAACAGCCACATTGCCGCCGATAACGGCTTCCAGTGGCATATAAGCCGAAAAGATACCCACGGACTGGGTACTGCTGTTAGTACTTGAAACTACCAGATTATCAGTAATATTCACCTTTAAGGCAGTATTCTTCGTAGTACCCGTATAAATTCCATAGCTGTCGTCACCGCTGACGATAAAGCTGCCGCCCACATTTATTTCAATGCCGCTGCCGCTCACGTTCCAACGGTCAACATTGATGCCAATAGCTTCAGTGCCGCTGACTTCGATATTTTTACCAACAGTTACCGAACTGCCGTCACGCAGTTCTACGCCTTTAGCACCTTCGCCGCTGGCCTTCAGATTACCATCTACTGTTACCTGCGCATCGTTTTGCACGATAATGCCCAGCGAGCTTTTACCGTTCGCTGTAACATCGCCTGCCACATAAGCGCTCACACCGTCACCGTTCGTGTCGATGCCCTTGGACGATTCACCACCGGCAACGACCGACTTGCCCACTTTGATCTGTTTATTTGTACCGCTGCCACCCATCCTGACTCCGGAGGTCAGTTTGCCGGAAGCGACGATATTGCCTGCCACCTCTACATAGGAATCGTTACCGGCTCCAACGGAAATACCATAAGACAGTGTGCCATTATTATCATAGGACGAAATCACATCGCCGCCTACATAGATTTTACTGGTCCCTCCGGTGGTGATGCCGGTAGCATTGCGGTTAGAAGCGGTCACATTGCCGTCTACTTTGATGTTGGCATTTTTGCCGCTGACATAGATCCCGATCGTATTGATACCGCTGGCAGAAATATTGCCGCCTACCTGGATATCGGGCGTTGACGAAATGCTGCTGCCATAACCGCCATCGATGTAAATTCCGCGTACCCGTTCGGCACCGGCATCTGATTCGACAACGATATCTGTCCCAACCCTGACCTGGACGCCGCTGTCACCGTAAACGCCATAAGAATTGTTATACTGGCTGTTGGCACCATGCACATAGATATCCTTGCCGATAGCAACCTCAGTATCATCGACGGCGCGGATACCGGTGGCGTTATTACCAATGGACTCTACGCCGTTTGTCACCGTCAGTGTCTCACCACTGTAAACGATTTCTGCCGTACTGCCAGCAGTGGCAGTAACACTGTCTACTGTTCTTGCTGCGGCCCCCAGCGGGAAGGTCAGCGTCCCCAACGCCGCCATCCCGCATAAAAGAGCCAGTTCTTTGCCTGTCACCTTCATTCTTTTCATTTTATTTCCTCCTTGCTTATAAAACCAACCCTCAATAACTGGGAAAATCTGCAAGTGATGGCTGCCCACGACACATTTTGTAACGGCAGAGATCGCTATACTACAGATTTTGCCTCTGTTCACTTAAAGTTTATCCTGACTAAAACGTCCTTTTATAAAGTATCAGGAATATTTCAGTCTACCACTTTTTCAATTCTTAATATTTATTTGTATTTATATTTATTATCTTTTTGTGATTAAAAGATAATCGATATTTTTTGTCACGTCAATATTTGCAGCATTTTAAACAACTGCTTTGTCAGCTATATATTTACCCCTAAAAAGTAAAACACCACCCAATTTATTGGGTGGTGTTTTACTATAGCAATAACTGTTTTTAATTTTTCAAAATACATCAGCTAAATTTTTACATATCGGCATTCAGGGCCATTACCAGCTCCAGACGCGTATCGACGCCCAATTTGCGGTAGATACCCTGCAAAGCCTTTTTCACTTTTATCTCGGCAACAAACATTTCCGCGGCAATTTCCGCATTAGTCCTGCCCTGCACAACAAAATTTGCGATCTCGGCTTCTCGGGCAGTCAAAGTTTTGCCGCCTATGATATACGAAGCTTTGTACTTGATATTTTTCAAATTTTCCTGATATACTGCCCCCAGCTTCAGTATCCTTGCCAGCAGCTCCGATCCGCCGCAGTTTTGCTGCGCAGCTTTTTTGAGCAGCGGTTCCAGCACGTCAAAATTTTCCACAAAAGGCATCATGATCCCGTCAGCAGCCGCCAGTCCCAGTGCCCGGTTCAATTCGCTCAAAGCTTCTTTTTCATGCTGCAGACCGTTTTGTGCCGCGGCGCTGTAAACCGCGGCATAAATACTCAGCAAAAAATTATTAAAACTCTGCGCCGCCGCGTCAAATTCGCGCAGCTGCCCCAAAAGCGGCAGGTAATCCTTCTGCAGCAGCAAATAGCGTCCATAAACGATATATAAACAGCCCCAGGCTGAATAAAGCAGCCCCGATTTCTGAAAATCGCCCTTCTGCAGCCAGCTAATGAGCATCTTGCCCTTGTCCCCCAGCTGCAGATCGATCCAGGCGCGGCTGGCTTCGATAGTTTTGCGGTATAAATGCTCCTGCACTGCCGTCTGCAGAGCATCCATCCGTCTGCTGATCTCACGGACACGTTTTTTATTCCCCAAAGCGATACTGATACGCAAAGCGATAAATTCTGCACACAACTCTACGCTGACCTGTTCGTTGCGCCGTGAAACATTCAATGCTTCCGTTGCCAAAATAAACGCTCTTTCCCAATGACCGCACTGAAAATACGCTTCTGACGCCAGTACATATTCAGAACCGGCACCGTGATTCTGCATCAGGCGGTAATAATATGCCATAGCCTGCGGAAAAACATCCAGTGTTTTCTGCAGCGTACCGGCCTGACGGTAAAACATAAACAAAATCGAATTGGCACCGCCGCCCCAGATAGTCTGCGGAGAGAAAAAGCGTACCGGCTGCCGCAGCAGCTGCAGCGACTTTTTAAAATAAGCCGCCATTGCTTCCACATCATTATACTTGATCTCACCCAGCAAAAACTCCAGTTCGCCCAGACACTGCTCCCGTTCCTGTCTGTCCTCCAGCTGCCCAATATATTTCCGCAGCTTCCTGATTTCCTGCTGCAGACGTTCGTTTTCCCCGCTCAAAAACAGCCACAGCGCATAAATCAATCCCGCTTTGATATGCTTTTGCCTGATTGTTTCAGGCGCTTCGCCAAAATAAGCCATAATTTTATTTTTATAATTGTTCTCAAAGCTGCAGCCGCGGTCTTTTTCAAAAACGGTCAGCATCTTGTCATAATCGCCGGCTGTATGATAGTAGCAAAAGGCTGTCAGAAAATCGTTCTGCAGCTCATACCACTGACCACTGCGCCGGCACAAACGACGCCGTTCTGTATCCGGCAGTTCTGCTCCCAGACGCTGCAGATAGACTTTGAATGCATTATGGATATGGTATTGTCCTCTCAGCAGCTCATAACTGATAAAGCCATGTCTGAGCGCCAGATTTTCCAGCAGAGCTGGCGCCGCATCATTTTCCGTTATATAAGCAGCCTGGCGTCCACTAAAATCCTCATTTAAAATAGACAGCTCTGTTAAAAGTGTTTTTTCCGCTTCGCTGCAGGAATTATAAGCCACGGCCTGTACCAGCCGCAGCAGTTCTTCGCCTGTTTGCGGGCTCTGCCCGTTGTGGTACTGCCGCAGATACAGATATAGGGCGCTGACCCAGCCTTCTGTAGCAGCCAGCAGATTTTCGGCGGCACGACGTTCTAAAACTATCCCGTTTTTACGATAATAAACAATAATATCACTCACTTCAAAAGCAAAATCCTTCGGCTGCAGATACAGACACTCACCTTTCAGGACCAGCTCATCCAAAGTGAAATCCGGCGGCCGCTGTGTCAGCAGCACAAAATGGCAGTTGGGCAGATCAGCTTTCGCCAGCGACAGCAGCAGCTTATCACAGTCCTCGCTGCCCAGCAGATGATAATTGTTCCAGACGAAAACAACCGTTTTTTTCAATTTCGATGCCTGCAGCACTTCGATAACCCGCTGACGGGTCGCCGCATTACGCGGCAGTTCCTGCCAGGTCAGCGAAGCAGTATCTACACCAGCAGTCTGCAGCGATTTGACAAAGCAACGCCAAAAAGCCGCTTCCGCTCCTGTATAACAGGTATCCCACAGCATATCTACAGAAAGAGAAAGCAGCACTTTTTTCACAGCAGTCGTTTTACCATAACCGAAAGGGGCAGCCGCAACTGTCAGCGGCACTGCCAAAATCTGAGCCAGACGTTCTTCCAAAGCCGGCTTCAAATATATTTTTTTAGGAAAAGCTTCGGATTTTTTCTGCATCGCTTCTACCCCTTTAAAGATTACGATTATTCGTCAGCACAATTATTTATTATAGTTATATTGTACCGTAAATGCCAATTTAAATACAGGGTTTTCAATATTTAAAAACATATTTTTAAATAATTTATCCTCTTTTTTGAATAATTACATTAATTTTTTCTTTTTTTACAAAATCAGAGCAGAGTTTCTGCTTCCTTATGTTTCAGACATTCAGACACATCAGCGCTGCCTGAAAACAGCACTGTAAATTTTCAAAAATATATTTTAACAAAAGCTTGACTTCCTGTTTCTGCCATGATAATATATAGAAGTATTCCGAATATACAAATTGTGCTCACATATTTTTGTAAGTCATTTGCTATTGAATGAGTTACAAAAATATGTGAGTTTTTTGCGTGTGGTCTGTGAATATAATAAAATTTAGGAGGTACTCGTTATGATGAACGGTACTGTAAAATGGTTTAACTCTGATAAAGGCTTTGGTTTCATTACTCCTGCTGACGGCAGCGAAGATGTATTTGTACATTTTTCCGCTATCGTAAGCGACGGCTTCAAAACTCTTGAAGAAGGTCAACCTGTAACATTTGATACAGAAGCTGATCCGAAAAACAGCCGCAGAATGCGCGCTGCTAACGTTCGCGTAGCTTAATCTAAACCATAAAAGCCTGCTCTTTTTGAGCAGGCTTTTTTTTATTTGCACTACTAAACATCCTTATCGAACCTGGTGAGGGCACATACCCTTGTGGTATCCTTTGAATGCTTAATAAGGTTTTTACGAATTTAGCACTCATACATACCCTTGTGGTATAATAACAACATCATATACCAGCACTGAAGGAGAATCTCCATGAGCCGTACACCCTTCGTTCCTGCTGAGCTTTTAAGCAAGCTCTGGCGGGCTGTAATCGAATTTGATATGCTGCAGGCAGGTGACAGGATCCTGATCGGACTTTCCGGCGGGAAGGACAGTATGTTTTTGACTGCCGCACTGGCCGAGATCCAAAAGTATGCCCCTGTGCCGTTTGACTTGGCCTGTTATACTGTTGACGCAATGTTCTCACCTGCTTTTCCCAAAGCAGAGCTGGAAGCTTTCTGCGGATACTATGGTCTGAAACATTACAGCGAAAAGGTCGATGTCAACTCTGCCTGGCAGAATAAAGGCAATACGCCCTGCTTCACCTGTGCTTATTTCCGCCGTGCCGCAACCAACCGTACGGCACTGGAGCTTGGTTTTAACAAAGTGGCCCTGGCCCACCACCACGATGATGCCGTAGAGACCTTTTTGATGAACGTGCTCACCTCCGGTCAGCTGCGTACCTTTTTACCGGTCACACCACTGTCCAGAACAGGTTTGACCGTACTGAGGCCGCTGCTGTATTACCGCGAAGCAGAAATCATCGACATGGTCAGGCAGCTTGACCTGCAGCCTCTGCGTAATCCCTGCCCTTACGACGGTCATACCAAACGCCAGGATATCAAAGAGCATATCCGCGAACTGGAAAAGCTCAGCCCTGAAGTCTACGACCATCTGGCCGCCGCTATGCGCAATGCTCCCAATCAGGAGCTGTGGCCAGCACAGCTGAGTCAAAAACAGCTGGCCGATAAATTCCATAACTTTTGGCGTCAGAAAAGTAATTAAAATAATCCGACTTAAGCTGCTGTCTGTGTTATCATTAAGACAGCAACAGTGATATTTGTATTTATCTGACGTTATATAAAAGGAGGAATCTTTATGGATTTCCAGGAAATGTTTTTCAGTTTTGACGGCCGCCTGAACCGTAAGCCCTATATCCTGCGCTTTTTACTGCGTAATGCCATCATCTGGTGTCTGGGCTATCTGATCGGCAGTCTGTTTGCGCCAGACGGAACGATGTTCCAGATACTGGCCTTTGCTTTGACCTTTATCGCCGCGCTCAGCTGCCTGTCGCTTTACGTCAGACGTCTGCATGACCTTGACCACGGCTCGCTCATGGTATTGCTGGCCTTCATTCCGCTGATCAGCTTTTTCTTTGCTGTCTACCTGATGTTCTTTCGCGGCACGATCGGTCCCAACAGCTACGGGCCCGATCCGCTGGCTGACGGGCGTGGTATCGACGCCTGGTAAACAATGATATAAAATAAAAAGACGCAGCCTGAGCTGCGTCTTTTTTTATGCTGTTTTTCCAGCCGCAATACTGCGGGCCAGGCTATTGATACTGTCCGTCAGTCTGTCCAGTCTGCCTTCCATGCGCACCAGCAGATACCACGACAGGACCATCGGAAAACCGTAATTGGCGACCTGTGACAGCAGTGTTTCCAGATCCATCTTATGCTAAAACATTGACTTCCGTAGTGCGCACACGGGCTTCAACAGCTTCAGTCAGACCGATACCGTCAGCTGCAAAAATATCGGCAGCAATGACTGTCTCCATCGCTGTTTTTGCTTCGTCAGCAGTAACATCATCGCGGGGATCGGTCACACTGAAAACTTTTTTGCTGCCATCAGCTTTTTTAAATACCAATTGTAAAACTTTTTCCATTCATTCCAGCTCCTTTCTAATAAATATACGTACTGTACCTGTACCGGCTTTTATTGAGCGAGCTCGGCTTTTTCAGTCACAACAACGCCCATCAGCTCATGACTGATAAGAGCACCAAGAGCAGCAGCAGCCTGCATGATAGCAGCAGGTTCTGCTTCCGGACGTACGCCGGCATAATTATGACCTTTAGTTTTTGCAGCCCCCTGACTGTTAACGCCGTCTTCGACATTCAGTGTCAGGGTCTGTTTGGTAACAGTTTTAGTGATCGCCATTTCTTTCACCTCCTTTGTCTTAAAATTTCGCTGAGATACCACAGGGCTTTACCACGGATAACATACCCTCCCGGTTTCAGAGCGCTGTCCAGCGGCAGGTCAGGCAGATACCACAGATCCCAGCGCAGCTGCGGATCGCCGCTGTGCGGTCCGTAACCGTCAAACAAGGCCGCTTCGCAATGAGTAGTCACTGTCAGGACATTGATCTCCAACTCCAGACAGGCCGTCAATACCGCAACGGTTTTAGCCAGTGTTTCTATCTGCACTACTGTCGGCGGCTCGCCTCCAAAATCAGTATCCCGGCCGCTGCAGGCCTGCGCCTCGGAAGCGCAGCACAGCGCGATGCCGATACTGCCCGTATTACGGTGCCAGGTATGCTCCTTCACTTCTGTAAATGTTTTGCAAGTCAGATACATTTCACCGCCGGGGCCGATGTTCAGGTGATAATCATCATAAACATCTTCGTAGTGACCTGCCGTCCAGTGCAGATAAAGCCTGCTGATCCTGCCCTTAGCCTGCATGGCCAAAGCAGCCAGCTCACGGTTTGTAACAGTTTGCGGATTGACAACGATCATTTTTTCACGACCTTTCAGCCCTGTAGTCGCAGCCGCTGCAAAAAAACGGAACCGTGCCAAAGCTCCCGGCCTCAGTTCCACTTTCAAGTGCCGTCGCTGACTAAAGGTGTGACGATTCTTTTCTTGCTCTCTCTTTTTCTTGTTTTTCTCTCTCCTTCTTTTCTGGCGCTCTTAAAAACCTCCTTTGATTTGGGTTTTATCCTTTTATACAACACCTTATTTATACCGCTTTTATCATTTGAATTTGTTGGTATTTGTTTTATTAAAATTAATATTATATAATAAATATATATAATGTTTTACTCTTTAAAACAACAGGTATCAACAAACCATAACCTGGGAAAGCTGGTTTCTTAATGGATCACCTGCGCTCAATTTTCCAAAAGAACAAAAATCTGCTCGTTTTCTGCTGCAGCCTGTTCTTGCTGCTGTACCCTTTCAGCGCCGCTGCCACTGGCATGCGACCGCATCCCGTCAGGGTCGGCTACACCGACAGCCCCGGTTTTATAGAAAAAACCGCTGCCGGAACTGTCGACGGGTACGGTGTTGCATATCTTAACGAAATCTCACACTATACCGGCTGGCGTTATGAATATGTTTATGCCACCTGGCAGGAATGCCTGGAGCTTTTAGCCAAAGGCGAGCTTGATCTTTTAGGTATGGCCCAGTACACACCGGAACGTGCCGCCAGCTACGAATTTGCCTCATTGCCCAGCGGCGTCGAATACATGGTCATGTACGTGCGTAATGACGATAACAAAGTTTACTATAACGATTACCAGAGCTTCAACGGTCTGCGGATCGGCGTTCTCAAGGGTAACTTCCAGACTGAAGTTTTAAGCGATGTTGCCCGTAAAAATGCATTTACCTACCAGCCTGTACTTTTTGATTCCAGCAAAGCTATGGTCGAAGCGCTGCAAAATAAACAGGTTGATGCCATAGTTACCGGCAGCATGCCCTTATATAAAGATCTGCGGTTAGTGGCCCGCTTTCAGGCCGACCCGATCTATTTTATTACGACCAAAGGCAATAAAGCCGTCCTGCAGCGTCTCAACGATGCTTTGATGAACATTCACGCCAATACGCCTGAATTTGAAAATACGACTTATGCCACCTATTACGAACAAAGTTCCTTGCTGACGCAGCCGCTGCTTACCAAAAAAGAACGAGACTTCCTGGCACACCGCGGGCCGATCACCATCGGTTTTCTCCCTAACGACGAGCCGCTTTCAGCATTCAGTTCCGAAACTAATCTGCCGGCGGGCATCCTGCCCGGAATAGCCAAAGAGCTGGAACGCTTATCCGGTGCCAAAGTTATTTTAAAGCTGCTGCCAGCCGGCGCCCGTCTGGACCAGAGCCTGCAGACAGAAGGCTTTGACCTGATCGCCGGGGTCACGGATTACGAACCTTACCGAAACAATATCTCGATCCGTCTTTCCAAGCCCTTCTTTCAGGGACGCGTTATGGCTGTCGCCAATAAAAATAATTTCATCGACATCACCAAACCGCAGAAAGTTGCTTTACCATTTAATTATATTGCCTACAAAAACCTTATTTTAAATACTTATCCTCATTTTTCCATTATCAATAAAGTCAATACCAGAGACTGCCTACTGGCAGTAGCGGACGGCGAAGCCGACCTGGCACTGCAGAACAGCCATATCATCAGCTACCATCTGCAAAATCCCCGCTTTACCGATTTAAAGATTTTGTCTTTATTTAATTTTCCTGATAATCTCTGTCTGGCAGCTGCTAATGATGCCGATGGCAACCAGCTGCTGACTATTTTCAACAAATGTATCGACACTCTTAATCCAAAAACGCTGGATAACATAGTAATGTATGAAACCGTACAATCGCCTTACCAGCCTTTACTTTCTGATCTGGCCTATAAATACAACTATCTGATCGCTGCTTTAATGGTCGTTCTGATCGTTCTTTTTGCCGCCTGGCTTTATTTCACTTTGCAGCGGCAAAAATATCTGGAACTGTTAGAAGCTAAAAATATGGAGCTGGAAACTGCTGCCAAACAGGCGTTGGCCGCCAGCGAAGCTAAAAGCAGCTTTCTGTCGCGAATGAGCCACGAAATCCGTACACCGCTCAATGCCATCCTGGGCTTTACCAGACTGGCCCTGCAGCCGGACAAACAAAACCTCCGCAATGAATATCTGCAGAAAATCAGCTATTCGTCCGAGCTGCTTTTAGGTATCGTCAACGATGTTCTCGATATGTCCGCGATCGAAAACCAAAAACTCAAGCTGGACAATTCTCCCTTTAAACTTTCTCAAGTACTGCGCGAACTCCAGAGCCTTTACAGCGTACAATGCCGCGAAAAAAATATCCGTTTCAGCCTGAACCGCGAAGCCTTCAAACACGATATCCTGCTCGGCGACAGCCTGCGCCTGCAGCAGATTTTAAGCAATCTGCTGTCAAATGCCGTCAAATTCACTGCTGCAGACGGACAGATCACGCTTGACGTCACTCAGCGCCAGGCCGACAGCGCTGCTCAGACTGTCCTGACAATGGTCGTTACAGATACCGGCTGCGGCATGTCGGAACAAATGCTCGCTCAGGTCTTCCAGCCCTTTGAGCAGGAAGACGGCAGCACCGCCAGAAAATACGGCGGCAGCGGCCTGGGCCTGTCTATCGTCAAATATTTAGTTGAATTGATGGGTGGCAGCATCAGCGTCAACAGCGCCAAAGGTAAAGGCAGTACGTTCACCGTACAGTTAACACTGCCTTACGCTGAAGAATTTGCCGAAAAAGACAGCATAACAGCTGAACAAAACCTGCATGGTCTGCATCTGCTGCTGGCTGAAGATAATCCTCTCAATCAGGAGCTGTGTCTGGAGCTTTTAAAAAGCCGCGGCATCAGCAGCGACTGCGCCGTCAACGGCAAAGAAGCACTGGAACTGTTTACAAACAGTGACCCCGGCACCTATGCTCTGATCCTGATGGATATTCAGATGCCGGTCCTGGACGGTTATCAGACAACGCAGGCGATCCGCAGCAGTACGCACCCGCAGGCACAAACGATCCCGATAATCTCGCTTTCGGCAGATGCTTTTACAGAAGATATCCGGCGCGCTTACGCCAGCGGCATGAACGACCATGTCAGCAAACCCATCGTTCCCGAAGAATTATTTGCGGCGATCACCCGCGTCCTAAAAAAGCCTGACTAAAAAATAAAAACGCTCAGAGCCTAAGCCCTGAGCGTTTTTATTTTTAAACAGCACCAAATCAATAAGTCAGCACTTCGTTGCCGGTTTCCGTAATCAGCACCGTATATTCCCACTGAGCACTCATGCCGCCGTCCTGAGTATAAACAGTCCAGTCATTGCCGGCATCAACATAAACCTCGCGCTTCCCGGTATTGATCATCGGCTCGATCGTAAAGATCATGCCCGGCACCAGCAGCATTCCTGTCTTGCGTTTGCCCACATGGCAGATAAAAGGTTCCTCGTGGAAATCGATACCCACACCATGACCGCCGAATTCAGTGACGACAGAATAACCATGCTTATGCGCAAAGCTGGACACGGCTGCGCCGATATCGCCGACAAAGCTCCATGGCTGTGCTGCCTCAAGCCCGCGGCGCAGACACTCTTTAGTGATCGCTACCAGATCCTGTTTCTTTTTATCGACTTTGCCAATCATAAACATTCTGGAAGCATCGGCATAGTAACCGTTATAAATAGTTGAAACATCGACATTAACGATATCGCCGCTTTTCAAAACGTCATTTGCCGATGGTATTCCATGGCAAACCTGATCGTTGATCGAAGTACAGACACTTTTAGGAAAGCCGCAGAAATTGAGCGGTGCAGGGATAGCACCATGACCAACGGTATATTCGTGTACGATAGTATTGATCTCTTCCGTTGTCATTCCCGTTTTGATATTTTTTTCTACTTCGTCCAAAACTGCCGTATTGATCTTACAGGCCTCTCGAATACCTGCGATCTGTTCCGGCGTTTTGATCATCTCCCGGTCAGGCACTTCGTGACCGGCCCTGCGGTACAATTCGATTTTAGCGTCTATTTCGCTGTGACAGTCGGCATAAGCTTTGCCGCTGCCGCACCAGCATAAATCAGTTGTCATAACTTCACTCCTCTTCCATAAAGAACTATCACCATTAGCACAGACATACCCTGCTTCCTGCCAGCTGCAAAATCTAAGAGCAGGCTGTTTGTGACTGCAGATCAGCATGAGTAGAAATTATTGCCGCACCAGCAGCTTAATTTCCCGTCGCTTTACGATATTGTCATTATACCATATCCATCTAATTTTCTCATATCAAATTCAGGTGTTTTATGATAAAATAAACTTAGTTTTTTGCGAAAGGAAGTAACCTCTGACAATGGAAGCACTTTATTCTAATTTTTTCGATTACATCCTGCACTTCGACCGCTACCTGCCTCTCGTCATGGAGCAATACGGTCACTGGATCTATGCGATTCTCTTTACGATCGTTTTCTGCGAGACCGGACTTGTTGTGACTCCCTTTCTGCCCGGCGATTCACTGCTTTTTTCCTGCGGCGCCCTGGCAGCTACAGCAGGCGGCCTTGACCTGACGACGCTCGTGATCATCTTTCTGGTTTCCGCAATTTTAGGTGATGCCTGCAATTACATGATCGGCGAAGAATTCGGGCACCGGATCCTGCGGAATTATCCGAAACTCATCAAACCACAGCATATCCAGAAGGCTGAAGCCTTTTATGCCAAACATGGTCATAAAGCGATCTTCCTGGCCCGCTTTGCCCCTATCGTCCGTACGCTGGCGCCTTTCGTAGCCGGCATCGGCAGTATGCATTACCGTACTTTCGCTATCTATAATGTGACCGGTGCTGTGACCTGGGTCTTTTTATTCGTCGGCGGCGGTTATCTGTTCGGCAATATGCCCTGGGTCAAAAACAATTTTTCCCATGTTACGCTGGGCATCATTATTTTCTCCCTGCTGCCGATTTTTTACGAAACACACCTTAAAGGCTGGCTGGCCAAACGGAAAAACAAGTAAAGGAAGTGGCGCGTTATGTATTATTTTACCAGCGACTACACAGAAGGCTGCACTCCTGAAATACTGGAAACACTGGCAGCAACTAATTTTGAACAGACCGGCGGTTACGGGATCGACCCATACTGTGAAACAGCAGCCCTGCTGATCAAAAAAGAATGCGGCCGCAGCGATATCGACGTACATTTTATGACAGGCGGCACGCAAACCAACCTGACGATCATCTGCGCAGCACTGCGCCCCTTCCACGGCGTTTACGGTACTGTACAGAGCCATATCAACACGCACGAAGCCGGCGCGATCGAACGAACCGGCCATAAGGTAATCGACCTGCCGACATCTGACGGCAAAATCACAGCTGCCATGATCAGACAGCAGCACGAGCTGTATTTAGGCGACCCCAGCCGCGAACATCTGGTCCAGCCCAAAATGGTCTATATCTCACAGCCGACAGAAATCGGTTCCCTGTACCACAAAGAAGAGCTGGAAGCGCTGTATGCCGTCTGCCGGCATTACGGACTTTATCTTTTTATCGATGGGGCCCGTCTGGGCTACGGCCTGACAGCTCCTGACAATGACCTGACACTGGCGGATATCACAAACAACTGCGATGTCTTCTGCATCGGCGGCACCAAATGCGGCGCGCTTTTCGGCGAAGCGGCAGTTATCATCAATCCGGCTCTAAAAGACGATTTCCGCACGATCATGAAGCAGGGCGGCGCCGTACTGGCCAAAGGACGCCTGCTGGGACTGCAATTTGAAACGCTTTTTACAGACGGACTTTATTATAAGATCTGCCGGCACGGCGTTGAACTGGCTCTGCAGATCAAAGCAGCTGTCCAGGAACGCGGCCTGGGCTTTGTGACCGATTCCACAACAAACCAGCAGTTCATCATTTTTCCGCAGGCAATGTACGACGAACTGAGTAAACAGTTTGCCCTTGCACCCTGGGAATACATGGACGACGGCAGGATCGCCGCCCGTATCTGCACCAGCTGGGCCACAGACCCAACTCAGGTCGACAGACTCTGCAACATGATCAAAGCACTTTAAGACAAGCTTATAAACAAAATGACCCGTACGGATTTTATCGTACGGGTCATTTTTTATTCGCTTTCCGCAGCGGTTATCTGCGACATGAACGGTTCATTTTCCAGCTCTTTACTGTAAATGACACAATTATTTTTGCCACGCTTTTTCGCCTCATACAAAGCCTTATCTGCTTTATATAAAAGCACTGCATCATCTGTACCATCTACGGGATAAAACGATACGCCTACGGATATCGACAGCGGCACCTGAACATCAGCTTCAAGCCCAATTTTTTCGATGCCCGCTCTCAGCTCATCCGCTTTCATCAGCGGCAACCGGCTATCCTTAATGTTACGCATAATGATCAGAAACTCGTCGCCGCCGATGCGGCAGACGATATCATCGATCCGGAACTCTTTGCTGATCTCATTGGCGATGCGGCAGAGAACTTCGTCTCCGAACAAATGCCCATGCCTGTCGTTGACCATCTTAAAATTATCAACATCCAGGAACATGACCGCAGCCTTTTCCTTCTGCGGTTCGCAGAGCATCTGCTGCAGCAGGCGCTCGCCATAAGCCCTGTTGCCAAGCTTGGTCAAAGCATCACTCTCGGCCTGCCTTTTCCACAGTCCGATCTCACGTTTCATTTTATCGATACTGACCATCCTGCCCACGATACTGAGCATGACGCCGTAATTTTCTTTATCCCAAATAGAATTTATATGGATCCTGTACCATTTTTCTTCGCCGAACTTATTGATCAGCCGGACATCTTTAACATAACCGCTGTTCTCTTCTGTCAAAGCCTTGGTCAGCTCCGCCAGCTGCTGCAGATCCTCCTGTAAGATAGGCATACTGCTGTAAATGGCCTCTTTTGCGTTTGTGACAACACATTCACCGCCAAAAATATTTTTATATTCATCCGAAAAAATGATCAGGTCTTTTTCGACATCATAGTCAAAAATTATATCGCCGCCCAGGGCAAACAGTGCCTTCTGTTTCTCACGTTCTATCTCCAGCAGACGCGCAACGCGGCTGTTTTTATCCATATCACAGCTATAGCATTTTTTACCGCTGAATTTTTCGGTATTAGGATGCTGATAGTGATACACTACCGCCGGCAGCCCGTCGTCTGACTGTAAAATTTCCGGCAGCCCCGGAGCGATTTTCAGGAAGCACTGCAGAAGATCAGGGCTGAATGCGCCGCACTCACCTTTTTCGATCATTTGCACCGATTCTTCATGGGTAAAAGCACCTTTATAACAGCGGACACTGGTCAAGGCGTCATAACAGTCGGCCAGTGACACGATCTGAGCATAAATGGGTATCTCTTTGCCGATCAGTCCATCAGGATAACCGCTGCCGTCCCATTTCTCATGGTGCCAGCGGCAAATATTGTAATGATAGCGATACTGCTCTTTATTCTGCTTCAGACTGTCGATACTTTCCAGAATCTCACAGCCGTACAGCGTATGCTCTTTCATAATTGCAAATTCTTCTGCCGTAAGCCGGCCGGGTTTATTCAGGATATAGTCCGGGATCGCTATTTTGCCGATGTCATGCAGTGCCGCCGCCATCGAAATATCCTCGATGGTCTTATCGCTCATTTTATATTCGGCATTCTGCCGTCCCAGCTCCTTCAGCATGATCTTGGTCAGCTGGCGGATACGCTGGACATGCTGTCCGGATTCGCAGTCGCGGAATTCAACGATCGTACTCAGAGTATCGATCATAGCCACGTTGAAATTACGCAGCTGTTCGTTCTGCTTTTCGATTTTCGTCATCTGTTCCTGGACCAGCTTTTCCAGTTTATAACGATAACGGTACAATTCGATGATATTATTAACGCGCTGGCAGATATTATCTGGATTGAACGGTTTTAAAACGACATCGACCACACCCAGACGAAAGCCTTTGGAAATCGCATCGTTGGACGATTCGGCCGTGATCAGAAAAACAGGAGTTTTGGCAATCAGGCCTTTGGCGTTCATGATCTCCAGTGCTTCCAGACCGCTCATCACCGGCATCACGATATCCATCAGCACGATCGCTATTTCATCGTGATGCTGCTCCATCAGTTCTACAGCCGTTTTACCGTTGTCTGCTTCCAGTATTTCATAGTCACCGGCAAAAAGCTCACACAGGATCGCCCGGTTAAGCTCTACGTCATCGACTATCAGGATTTTATCTTTCTGCCTCTCCAAGCCTGTCTGCCTCCTTTTGCGGTTACTTATGTCACAGCTTGCAAGCAACTGTAAAATTCATAATCATCACAATTCTATATGTTCTATTATATTATTTTTTTGTATTTTACACAATAAAAACTTCCTTTTATAAATAAAAGTTCCTTATTTCTTCAATAATTGCTGCAGCTGCAGTACCTTTTGCCGCCAGTCATCGCTGTACGCTCCGCCGCCCTGGGCAAAATGCTGCGACCCGCCGCCCCTGCCGCCAAACAGCTCGCCTGCCTTTCTGCAAAGACTGCGGCAGTCAGCCTGCGTCTGTTCCCCGCTTCCCAAAACGAAATTGATCCGCTCCCCGGATCTGTACACGACCGCAGCTACAGTACGCCCGTCTGCCAGCAGTTTATTCAGCAGCAGTCTGGCATCGGCGGCGCTGCAATCCTCCTGTGCCGCCGCGACATATTTAGTGCCGCCCTCATCAACAGCAGCCTGCGCTAAAAGCTGCGGCGCTAAAAATTCATATAATTTAGCGGTCTGTACTTTTAACCGTTCATTCAGTTCCGTTACTTCTTCCTGCAGCTTCCTCAGTCCCTGCGGCACGCCCTCCGGCTTCATGGAAAGCAGGCGCCCGGCCTGCCAGACGTATTCATTTTTGCGGCGTGCGTCTTCCAGTGCCCAGCGCCCGCATAAAAACTCTACTCTGATCCCATCCTTATGTTTATCAAAACGATTGATCCGGATCAGACCGATCATACCTGTACGTAACGGATGCGTACCGCAGCAGGTACAAATATCCCCGTCTGCCACCGTCACGATCCTCAGCGTGCCTGTCAGCTTTTCATTTTTCTTACGCATCACTAGCGCTGGCAGCTCCGTATGCGGCAAATAACTGACCGTGATCGGCTTATCCTCCCAGATCTGGCTGTTGGCATAATCCTCGGCCTGCGCCAGCTCAGCCGCTGTCAATTCTTTATCCAGGTCAATAGTCACCAAACGTTCGCCCATATGAAAACCAATATTATTAGCTCCGAACAGCTTCCAGACCGCATGCGAAAGAATATGCTCGCCGGCATGCTGCTGCATATGGTCCAGCCGGGCCTGCCAGTCCAGCACCGCTTCGACCTGCTCCCCAACCGGCAAAGGCCGCTCACAATAATGCACTACTTCGCTGCCGCGCTGCGCAGCATAAGTCATCTTCACGCCGCCCAGCGTTCCGCAGTCACTCAGCTGACCGCCGCCCTCCGGAAAAAATACCGTCCTGTCCAGAACCACGGCATACCCGCGTTTATCTTCTGCACAGCTCAGCACCGTTGCCAGGCAACTTTTCAGCATCGAATCCTGTTCATATAATTTTTCTGTCATCTTAAAAACCCCTCGTCAATAAAATTTATATTTTTATTATAACACTGCCGCCGGCAACGGTTAAGCAATATCAGCCGCAGTTTTCTTCAGCATTTAATTTATGTTATAATGTGAACAGTTAAGTGAGCACCGTTTAGTCACGAAGTGAATAAACGAAATTGCGAACTTAGCCAAAAGACGCGATTGTATAATGAGCGTCGTGGGTTTCCTTTTCCGACGAAGTCGGCAAATATATTTTCGAGCCTAGTGAGAACATATGCCCTTGCGGTATCGTTTGATTGCTTAATGAGGTTTTTTCGAATTTAGCAATCATACATGCCCTTGCGGTATAATGTGAACACAAAATCAAACTATCATAATACACTCAAAGGAGCAGGCAATGTATAAATATATCCTTTTCGACCTTGACGGCACCCTTACCGACTCGGCACCCGGCATCATCCGCTGCGTGCAGTATGCCCTGGAAAAATGCGGCAAAGGCACCTGCCCCGACCGCGAGCTTCTGCCATTTATCGGCCCGCCGCTGACAGAATCCTTCCAGAAAGTCTGCGGCATGACTGCCGCAGAAGCAAATACGGCCCTTGAATATTACCGCGAGCGCTTCGCACGCATCGGTATGTACGAAAACTCCGTCTACGACGGTATTCCCGAATTACTGCAAAACCTGCGGCAGGCAGGCAAGACCCTTGCCGTAGCCACCAGCAAGCCGCAGCTTTACGCAGAAAAAATCCTGGAACACTTTGGCCTCGCCGCTCACTTCTCAACAATAGCAGGCCCCGGGTTCAACGGCGAGCTGCCAACCAAAGCCGACGTGATCAGCGAAGTGCTGCAGCGGCTGCACCTTACCGCTGCTGATAAGAACGCCGCCGTTATGCTGGGCGACCGCGAGCACGACGCTATCGGCGCACAGCAAAATAAAATCGCCATCATCGGCGCAGGCTACGGCTACAGCTCCCCGGGCGAACTGAGTGCCGCCGGTGTCAGACAAATCGTTTCTGCTCCGCAGGATTTTGCAGACTTTTTATTATGATTTATTTTTAAAGCAGTTACATCGATCATGATGTGGCTGCTTTTTTATTTTCCTCTGCGCCTTGAACTTTTCGCAGAACCATTGACATATAACGCTTCACACTGCATAGATAAAATTGATTTTTCAGACTATTATACATTATCAACTTATTGAGAACAGCTATGTTTTTTAATAAATTAATTTTAGCATAAATTATTACTTGTAATATAAAAAGTTAAATGTTATAATTCTATCTGATTTCAAAATTGAATACTTTATGATAATCAGGTGCATTATTGCCTAACAGAGAAATCGGTGCAATGCCGATGCGGTCCCGCCGCTGTAATGCTGAGCAAACCTCAAAACGTCACTGGGAAACTGGGAAGACGAGGTACGCGATGAAGCAGAGCCAGAAGAACTGCCTGATTATAGCCCATTACGATCCTGCGAAAGACAGGATGGAGCGTTACAAGAGCTTTTTACGCTTTTCTGTCTTTATGCGCAGAAAAGCGTTTTTTATTTTGCTTTTATTTTTCTGGCACGCGAAACCCGGTCAGCTCGGTCAGAAAAACTAAAGATATAAAAATTATTTGACGAGGTGTTTAAAAGATGGATGGGAAGAAAAAAATCTGGGCAATGGCCATCTTATGCGCTGTTGCCAGCGTTGGCTTTGTAGTACCAGCTGGCGCCGAAGAAACCATGACGCATGATTTGGACGAAGTCATCGTCGAAGCCGACAGAAACACTCTGCCGGGGGGATTTGTAGCCAACAACGACAGAGTTGGCATTTTGGGCAATATCAAAGCAATCGATGTTCCTTTTACACAAAAAAAATATACTGAAAAAACTATTATGACCTTTTATGACCCCAATCAGCCTTTAAACGGTACTTTGGCTAATACCCCTTCTATTCGTATCGGCAGTACTTCTCCCATGTATACAGATTTCAGTATGCGCGGCGTCAATATGAATGCTTCTCATTACTACATCAACGGTATTCCCAATATGTTCAACCAGACCCGCAGCATCCCGGCATATATCCTCAGCAGCGTCGATATAGTCTCCGGCCCTAACACCGTGCTTAACGGCGCTACCTTTTCCAACAACGGCACTAATGGCACCGATGCGCCGGCAGGACTGCTGAACGGTACAACCAAACGCGCTGCTGCAGACCCTGTCACACGCTATACACAGCGTTTTTCCGGACGCAGTACCTGGACCGAAGACCTTGATCTAGGCCGCCGCTTTGGTAAAAACAATGAATGGGGCATCAGAGTCAACGCACACAATGAAGACGGAGGCCTTTCCATAAAAGGTGCCGATGTACGTGATAAAAGTATTTATATCAACTTAGATCATCAGGACGCTAAAAGTATGACTAATATTTTCGGCGGTTATTATGACTGGAAGGTAAATGGAGGCCAGCGCTGGCTCAGCGCCAGCGGTGTTACCAAAGGCAATCTGGCAGAAGCCCCGAACGGTAAAACAGACCTCAGTTTTGACGGTCAGACCAAATATAATCACGGCATGCTGTTTACCTTAAACCATATCCAAAAATTCAGCGATAAATGGAGCGGTTTCATCAACGGTGGCTACGGGCATTATTCCGAGCATAAAAACGATCCCAACAGTGGTTCACTGACTCTCGGTGACAACGGCAAGCTCTCCGGTAAATTCCGCGACTATGTCTCCGACAGTAAAAGCAGTTACTGGCAGGTCGGCGTTTCTAACAAGGCCGCCATCGGTAATGTAAAAAATGACTTGTCTTTTGCCGTTGATTATTTCATGTATAAAAGTAAAGCCGTCAATTCCGGCAGTGCTGCAGGGCAGGCCACTATCGGCGGTGATCTGTGGAATGGCGTTCATATTATCGGAACTCCAATCGCTGCTGCTGACATCGATTCTGTTGGCTACAGCAAAGAATATGCTTATGCAGCAACCCTGGCCGACCGTTTTGAATTTGGCAAAGCTTCGTTATATGCAGCACTGCAATACCGCGATACAGAAACTGAAAGTGCTTCCGGCGCCAAAGTCAGCAAAGATTCCCTTAATCCTACCTTTGCTATCGCTTATAAGCCTGTCGAAAATTTATCAGTATATGCCAGCTACGCCCAATCCTATACCAAACCGGTAGAGGTAAGTAAGTCTTACGATAATGCCGGTGAAATTTTTAAACCTATCAAAAACAAACAAACTGAGGTCGGCATCAAATACCGCGGCGGCGAAATTTTACACAGTTTGGCCTTCTTCGAATTAAATCAGGGCAGCTATATCAAAGAAGATAATCCCGGCGGAAAAATAGGAGAAATCTACACGCAAAACGGCGAAAATAAATTCAAAGGCGTCGAATACTCTCTGACCGGTAAAGTTGCTCCTAAATGGAATGTTATGGGAGGCCTGATGTACCTTGACGGTAAACGTGAAAAGCTTGCTAAAGGCAGTGAGCATCTCGAAGGCCGTTATGCTACCGGTACTCCTAAATGGAACGCCGTTTTGGCTACGGAATACGAAGCGGACCAGAATAATTCCGCTATTTTCCGTATGAACTACGTCGGCAAGTCCCACGTTAACGATAATGGCGTTATGGCCCCCGATTATATGACCTTCGATTTAGGTTATAAACATAAAACCAAAATCAATTCCACACCTGTTACTTTGACTGCTATGTGCTATAACGTTTTAGGCAAAGATTACTGGATCTCCCGCGGTACCTCCGTAGCTCTCGGCGCGCCGCGCACAATGATGCTGTCAGCACAGTTCGATATTTAGCAGACAGCCACACTGCTTTTAGGAGTTAAGTCCAGATATACCATCAGCGTGCATAACTGGAAAATTCATTAATAAAATTATGAGGTGTTTACCAATGATAAATAAGCACAAGAAATTTTTAACAGCGGCTGTTTTCTGCGCCATTACCAGCACTGGTTTTGTTCTGACGGCCTCCGCTGAGGAAACCATGACGCACGACCTGGACGAAGTCGTTGTCGAAGCCGATAAAGACGCCCTGCCAGGCAGCTATGTAAAAACCAAAGGCAGTATCGGCATTTTAGGAGAGAAAAGTATCCTGGATGTACCCTTCAGCAATATGAACATCACGCAAAAAACCATTGAGACTTTCGGCGGCCCCAATCAGCCTTTACAAAGCATTTTAGCAAATAACCCGGCTGTGCGGATTCAAGGCACGACTTTGCACAACGATTTCTCTATTCGCGGCATCAAAGGCAACGGTACCAGTTCCTACCTAAACGGTATCCCCGGTCTAATGACTCAATTTGCCGCCCCTACTTTTATGATCGGCGACATTCAATTTATTTCCGGGCCAAACAGCGGCATTACCGGTATTCCCAGCACTTATGAAACCACGGCAGCCGGCGGTATAGTTAATTTTGTCTCCAAAAAAGCAACAGCGGCACCGCTTACACGTTACCGCCAAACTTTTTCAGGCAAAGGGTCTTTTGGTGAATACCTGGATGTCAGCCGTCGTTTCGGCAAAGACAAAGAATGGGGCGTACGTATCAATACGGAATTATTGAACGGCAACACGGCAATCAACAGCAATGATATGGAAGCCCAGGGCATTTTTGCCAACATCGACCACCGTGATAAAAAAAGCAACACCAATTTACTTGTTGGCTACCGGCATTTAAATATCGAAGGCGGCGCACGCTGGTTCTCATTAAAAGCAGCCGCGATCGGCAAAGAGATCACCAAAGTACCAAGCGCTCCTGAAGCAAGCAAAAATTACGGTTTTGATGGATTGGCCAAAGAATCAGAAGGATACATCATTGCTTTAAATCATGAACAAAAAATGAATGCCGACTGGAAATGGTTTCTGAACGCCGGTATGAACAGTAACAAACTGCAAAGAAACATCATCGGCGCCAGCAGTAATTTCGTTATCATCAATGACAAAGGCGATGTCAGTAATAATTTAATGTCCACACAAACTGTTACCAAAAATTATTATGCCCAGCTCGGTATCAACGGCAATATTAAAACCGGCGCAGTAAATCACGATCTGACTTTGGCCTTTGACAAAGCCTGGCACAGTATCGAAGGCGCCAAAAACATGTATAACAATGGCAGTATGGGCAGTGTCAGCGGCAATATTTACAGCGGCCTGCAGGGCAACAATGTCTGGTATCCCTCAATAGAAACCGGTTTGAGCAGTAAAGATCAGTATTGGGGTATCTCTTTAGCTGACACTGTAAAATATAAAAAAGCCCAGCTTTTACTGGGCGTTCACAAGCATAATGCTTCGGTCGACAGCTATAATAAAATTACCGGACGAGTAACTCAAACCGTTGGCAGCGATGCTTTATGCCCCACTTATGGTTTTGTTTATCAGCCCGATGAGCATACTTCTTTGTATGCCAGTCATTCTGAAAATTTTGATAAGGGCACTATTGTTGCCAGCAAATATGCTAATGCCGGTGAAGTCTTGAATCCTGCCAAAACCAAACAAAATGAAATCGGCTTTAAATATGCCAATGCCGGCTTCCTTACCAGCTTAGGTATTTTTAACATCAAGCAAGCCAACAACATCGACGTCTACAAAGGCAGCGATATGTATTTGCAGCAGGATGGCGAACAGGAATACCAGGGGATAGAATTGTCTGTGAATGGTAAACTCGCCGATAAGTGGAATTTCATGGGCGGTCTGATGTATTTGGATGCCACTCAAAACAAAACCCAAAACGGTACTAACGACGGTAAAACTGTCAATGGTGCGGCCAAATGGAATGCTGTGGCCGTACTGGAATATAATCCGGATGAAAAATTCAGTATTGTCGGACGGGCAATGTACACCGGTAAAGCCGATATTTATAATGAACAGCTGCAGACCCCTTCTTATATGACTTACGACTTGGGTGTCAATTATAAAACTGCTTTCAACAAAACTCCTGTTACCTTGACTGCAATGTGCTACAACCTTACTGATAAAAACTACTGGACTGCCTATGGTAATAATCTGATCTTATCCAGCCCGCGTACCCTGATGCTGTCCGCAACCTTCGACATTTAATTTTCACTTCCATTATCAAAGAGGGTATGTATGCCCTCTTTGATTTTGTAATAGCAGGAGGCAGTTACCGCTATGCTTAATTTCACCGATATCGACTTCAACGCAGTCTGGCAGGAAACCTTTGGCTGGAACGCTGCCGGCGATACCGACAACCGCAAATTCAATGACCAGGCAGAAAATGATTTTTGGGTCCGGCTGGCGCCGCGATATACACAGGAATATAATCTCAATCACGATACCGGCCTGATTGCCGATAAACTGGCCGGCCTTCTGGGCAGGAATAAAACCATCTTGGAAATAGGCTGCGGTAGCGGTAATTTCACTTTGCTGATGGCACAATATTCTCAGCAGATCCTCGGTCTTGATTTTTCACCTGCCATGCTGGCTGTGCTTGAAGAGAGGCGGCTTGCCGAAGGTATCGGCAATATTCGCACGCAGGCAGGCAAATGGGAAGATTTTACAACTGACGCTATATTCGACTACATCGTCAGTGTCAATTCACTCTACCGTATCCGCGACATAAAAAGCGCTTTATTGAAAATGCACGCTTACAGTACCCAGGGCTTTATCATCGTCAGAACTATCCAGCGGCCGTTCTTTTACAGCCTTTATCAGAAAAACGGCGTGTCCTGTCCTGAATGTCTTGATTATCAGCTGCTGCCGCTGCTTTTATGGCGGCTTGGTCTGCAGGCCAATGTAGAATTTCTAACTTACCCCAAAAAGAAGTATTTCCTCGACCTGGCTGATGTAAGTCAGGAAATGCAGGCTGATTTGACTGCGCAAATCTTTCATGAGCAGCAGGCAAAGCTTTTGCAGGCTTTTACCGGACAGGCAGCTTTTACAGACGGACGATATACGATCAGCCAGCCGCGCACTACTGTTATTATTTCTGTAAAAAATAAATCTGGGATGAAAATATGAAACATTTTTATAAGCCCCTGTTACTGCTGCTTACGACAGCCGTGCTTTTGCTTGGCGGCTGCGGCGTGCAGCAAACTGCCTCAGAACAGGAAAAAAATATCACAGCTGAAAACAACGCCGTTGTTTTAGCTGCCGGCAGAAATTTGGCCCCAGGCGAAAAAGACGGTTACTATTGCAGCAAGATTTTAGGCGTTTGGGAACCACTGATCACCAAAGATGAAAACGGACTGCCCAAACCCTGCCTGGCCACAGGCTGGGAGATGAAGGACGGCGGCAAAGAATGGATCTTCCATCTGCGCCAGGGCGTACAGTTCCACAACGGCAGCCCTTTTAATGCCGATGCCGTTATCAAAAACTTTGAGCGGATGAAATTAGGCGTCAAACGTTCCTCTTTTTATGGTCTGGATATCAAAACCTTTTATCCGTCGCTGATTCGTTACGAAAAAATCGACGATTACACCTTAAAATTCCTTTTTGCCGAGCCCAACGTCAACCAGCTGTATAAAATGATCGACTTCGGCAGCCCTGTCTATGCCCCGGAATGCTTTGCTCCCGACGGCAATTTTCAGGGCTTCGCTATAGGTACAGGGCCTTATAAGATCACTGAAAACGTACTGAACAAATATGTCCGCCTTACCCGCAGCGATACTTATTACGGCACTAAAGCAAAGGTGCCCGAGATAGTAGTCAGGAATATTCCCAATCCCGACGTCCGTTATGCGGCCTTAAAGGCCGGCGAAATTTTAGGAGTTCTGGACATCAACGCCATTCCGCCTTTTTTGGCTGAGGAAATCAAACAGGATGACCGTTTTGCAATATCGACCAATAAATCGACGATGATCCGCTTTTTGGCCCTGAACGGCAGCAGATTTCCTTTTAACGATGTACGTATGCGTCAGGCCGTCAGCCTGGCGATCGACAGAAAAGATCTGGTCCAGGCATTATATTTAAACTATGCCGAACCAACTGCCAATCTTTTGAACTACACCAGCCCTTATTATAAAGACTATCCGGTAGAATATGACCCCGAAAAGGCGCGAAAACTGGCCCGTGAAGTGTTAGGCGGACAACGCTGCGAAGTGGTCTACTGCATCAATGGCGGCGAACCGCTACAGAAAGGCGAAGCAGAACTGATCTCATACTGGCTGCAAAGCATTGGCCTCGATGTGACGATCCAATCGCTGGAATATGCCACCATGGCCCGGCAGATGCGCCGAGGCGACTATGACATTGCCCGCGTACAGCAGGGCTTGCCTAACGGCGACCCCTACAGTATTTTTTATACTTTTATGATGCCCGACGGCAGCCGCAATAAGATCAGCTTCCTGGCTTACCAAAATCATGAGGTCGCAGCTTTACTGCAGGAGGCCAAGCATTGCACAGATGAAAGTAAACGCCGTGCCATTTATGATCGGTTGCAGCTTATTTCCATCGAGGAACAGCCTGTAGTACCGTTATTCAATGACCGCAGCATCGTTGCTTACAGCAAACGTTTAAAAAATTATGAAGCGCTGGTTTACGGCGTTAATTTAGCAGAAATTGAGTTGATAGACTGATGATTAGTTATTGCTGTAAAAGAATCCTGACTGCTGTGCCCGTATTGCTGGGCATCAGCCTGCTGGCTTTTATACTGGGAGTCTTATCACCCGGCGATCCGGCTGAATTTGTCCTGAATCAGGACGGATTATATGCCCCCAGCGAAGAACAGCTCGAAGCGATGCGCGAAGAACTTGGTTTGAATAAACCCCTGTGGCTGCGCTACGGTCTGTGGCTGATGGGAGTTCTGCAGGGCGATCTTGGCAGCAGCTATATCACCGGCCGCGACATTGCCGCCGAGATCGCGCAGCGCCTGCCTGTGACGCTGGAGCTGGCTGTACTCGCGCTGCTGATGGCAGGTGTGGGCGGTATCTTTTTAGGCAGCATCTGTGCAGTTTACCGCGGCAGCTTTTTTGATAACTTCGTCAAAAACCTTACTAATGTCATGCTCTCGATTCCCGGTTTCTGGCTGGCTTTGATCCTGATCCTTATTTTCAGCGAACAGCTGCGCTGGCTTCCCACCAGCGGTACGGGCAGCCTGAAATATTTTCTGCTGCCGGCTTTCGTTCTGGCTTTTGCCACCATGTCTACTGTCTGCCGCTTTATGCGCGGCGCACTGCTGACAGAATTTGGCCGTCAGTATTTTCTGGTCGCCAAAGTACGTGGCATCAATAAATTCAACCTGCTCACACGCTATGCCCTGCCTAATGCCATTATCCCCGTCATCGCTCTGCTGGGCAATTATTTTGCCAGCGTTCTGGGCGGTTCTGTAATAGCCGAAAGCATTTTTGCTATCCCCGGTATCAGCAGCATGGCACTGGAAGCCATCCGCTACCGTGACTATCCGGTGCTGCAGGCTTATGTTCTGGTCAGCGGCTGTACGCTGATCCTGGTGATGGTAACGGTCGATCTGCTGATCGCTTATCTCAATCCCAAGATAAAGCTGGGTGAGCGGTCATGAAAAAATCAAACCTGCAATTTTACTGTGCGGCCAGTGTGCTGCTGCTCATTATCGGCGCCAGTATCCTGGCACCGCTCCTGGTTACACACAATCCCTTTGAACCCGATATGGCAAACCGTCTGCAGCCGCCCTCCTGGCAGCATTTTTTTGGTACTGACGCTCTGGGACGCGATATGTTCAGCCGCATTCTTTACGGTGGCCGTGCTTCGATCCTGCTTTCACTGGCTTCGGCAATTCTGTCGCTTGGTGTCGGCCTGGTAATCGGTCTCTTCTGCGGCTTTTACGGCGGCAAATTGGATATGCTGTGCACTGTCGCCAGCAACATTTTCCAAGGCATTCCGGGCAGCTGCTTTATGATCGCCATTGCCGGCATTTTCGGTCCCAGCATCAAAAGTCTGGTACTGGCGCTGGTCATTACCTCCTGGGCCGGGTTTTCCCGTATCGTGCGCGCTGAAGTCATGCAGCTTAAAGAAGAACCTTTCATCGAAGGTCTGCGCTGTCTGGGATGCAGTGACAGTCGGCTGCTGCTGCATCACATCATTCCCAATATTGTCAACAAGCTGCTTATTCTGTTCACTATCCGTGTGGGACGCGGTATTCTGTCCATTGCCGGACTCAGCTTCCTCGGCCTTGGCGTTCAACCGCCGACTCCCGACTGGAGCGTGATGGTCAGCGATGCTGTTTTGTATTATCGCAGTTCACCGCATCTGATTTTGATACCCGGAGCCTGCATCTTTTTTCTGATCTACGCTATCAATAATCTGGGCGAATTTATGCGTGACAAACTGGATGTACGCTTTAATGAGGTGCGTAAATGGTAACTTTAAACTCTGCAGCACTTGATCTGGTGCTGCATCAGCTTTACGTGCACTTTCCTGTCCCCGGTGGACTGGTTCGGGCAGTTGACGGTGTTGACATCTGCTTCCGTCACCAACAAATCACTGCTATCATCGGAGAAAGCGGCTGCGGTAAATCCGTTTTGGGGCAGGCTATTTTAGGCATTCTTCCCGATTATGTCGCTCGCAGCGGCAATATTTTCTACCGCAGTACAGATATTCTGGCAGACAACACTTCCCTGCCCGGTTTTTACGGACAGCAAATCGCCCTGATACCCCAAAATCCCGGCGACTCACTCAACCCGCTGCGCACAATAGGCAGGCAATTCGACGATATCCTGCAGACTGCCGGACTCAATGATAAAACCAACCAGCGCAAGCAACAGCTGCTGACCTTTTTCGGATTACCGGATGCAGAGCGCGTACTCGCCGCTTATCCGCATGCGCTTTCGGGAGGTATGCTGCAGCGCGTATTATGCGCGATGAGTATTTGCTGCTCGCCCCTGTGGCTTCTGGCCGACGAACCTACCAAAGGACTGGACGAAACAGCCTGCGGCGTTGTTTATGAAAATCTGCAGAAAATAAAAACCAGCCAGTCACTGGGTATGCTCATCATCACCCACGACTTACAGCTGGCACGTTCTATCTGCGCCGACATCGCCGTTATGTATGCCGGCCAGATCGTCGAATACGGTCCCCAAGTCCTTACCGGCCCACGCCATCCATATACCCAGGCTTTCTTGGCAGCACTGCCGGAAAACGGCTTTCAGCCGCTGCCTGGCCTGCCGCCATTACCGCAGGATCATTTGCCCGGCTGTCGGTTTGCGCCGCGCTGCCCCAGCTGTCAAAAACTCTGTCTGCAGGAAGTCCCTCCTGTCTATGACAGCGGCACCGCGAAAGTGAGGTGCTTCCTCTATGCTTGAAGCTGTCGAAGTTTCTAAAAAATATTGGGACCGCAGCAGCGGCAGGCAATACGATGTTTTACAAAGCTGCAGTCTGCAGATCGCTGCCGGAGAAGCAGTCGGTCTGATGGGACCCAGCGGCTGCGGCAAAAGTACTCTGGCACGTGTATTGCTGCGGCTTCTGCCGACAGACAGCGGCCGTATCATCTTTCAGGCGCAGGACGTGACTCAGCTGTCTCAGAAACAGCTGAAACCCTTTCGCCAGCAAGTACAGTTCATATCGCAGCGTCCTGAAAGCTTTTTTGATCCGCTGCTGAAATTAGGCGCCAGCCTGCGTGAACCGCTGCATATCTTTGATCTGCCTGACAGCAGCGAGATTATCGAAGCCGCACTGGCCACAGTCAAACTGTCACCTGCCCTGCTCGACCGTTATCCGCATCAGGTCAGCGGCGGCGAGATCCAGCGTTTAAGCATAGCCAGGGCTCTCTTATTAAAGCCGCGCCTGCTTATCCTGGACGAACCGACCTCCATGCTGGATATTTCAGTACAGGCACAGATCCTGCAGCTGCTGCAAAGTATCCGTCAGCAGGAACAGATGGCTTTTCTTTTTATCTCCCATGACAAAGCCATAATCAATTATATGTGCGACCGTCAGCTATACATGCAGGAAGGCAGGATCACCTGACATAAAAAAACACCCAACGCTATGCGTTGGGTGTTTTACTTACATAATAACCTTATTACTGTTTCTCCTGCCGTTACAGCCATTGTCCCAATACTTCCTGCAGACGTTTGATACTGACTGGCTTGCTCAGATGTTCGTTCATCCCGGCATTGAGCGCCATCTTGATATCTGAAGAAAATGCGTCGGCTGTCATTGCCACAATTGGTATCTGCCGCGCATCTTCACGCTCCAGCCTGCGAATCTCCCTGGTCGCTTCATAACCGTTCATAACAGGCATCCGCACATCCATCAATATCATTTCATAATGACCGGGCGCCGATGCATTAAACATTTCCACTGCCCGCCGGCCATTTTCAGCACCCTCACAGACTACCCCCAGGCTTTGCAGAAACTCCAGCGCGATCTCCATATTCAGGTCATTATCTTCAACGATCAGGACCCGATGTCCCGAAAAATCGCTCCTGCCCGCCGGCTTTACTGCCGGCAGCGGTTTTCCTGCATCATCACTCAGCCAGCGCAGCGGCAGCTTGTCAAACTGCATCATCATGCCACGCTGCATCGCGGCAAAATCTTTGTTGAACTGTTCTAATAAAAGCTTCTTTTCCAAGCTTTCTCACCCTTCCGCGGCCGAAGCCAAGGTTATCTTACAGCATGCCCGTACAAAAACCTGTCGACAATCAGATCCGCCAGTTCGGCATCGGTAAATTCAGGCTGACCCACATAGTGCAGCACCGACATCGTCACACCGCCGAATAAATGGTGAGCCGTGATCGTAGGCTGACCCTGCTTCATAAAGCCAGTTTCCATACCTTCGCTTATGATCGTCACCAGACATAAGACCTGCTCCCTGATCAGATTGCGGTACCGCAGGATACGGTTATATTCATCTTCAGACAGCGTATCCCCGTACAAAGAACTCATTTCCCAGGAACCATCGTTTAAAAATACAGGATGAAAGCCGCGCTGATTGCCGCTCACCTCATACCATAAAATCCGATACAGATCCTTATTGTCCCGCAGAAACGGCAGCAGCGCCAGCATATAGCTTCTGATTTTTTCGCTGGTGCTTTTACCTGAAGCAACAACCTCCTGCAGACATTGCAGGAAGGGCTTGATCTTACTGGCGACAAGTGTATAAAATAAGTTATCCTTATTGCCGAAATATTTATAGACCGTGCCCTTACCTGTATCCGCAAGCGCAATGATCTCGTCTAAAGTCGCCTGCACATAGCCGCGGCGGCTGAAAACTTCCTCTGCTGCCAGCAATATTCTCTGATCTTTAGGTAAGGTTTTGTCTATTTCGCGCATAAATCAAACTTCCTTTCAGTAAATATTTCTATTTCTCCATTATTATATATTATTATAAGTTTTTTAGACAAACTTTACAAATTTATCTTTCCAAACTTCACTTTGTTTCATCAAAAAATTTTGCTATTTTATTTTTTCACAATTTTAGGGCTTTATATCACCGATGCTTTCCTATATAATAGAGTTGAAATCACAGAAAACTATTATTTATTTTTTCTAATTATTTTTGTTCCGCTTAAGGCGGGTAGTTTTTAAGAAAGAAGGAGGTCGCGATTATGAGTCTGAAGATCCATACAAATCGCTGCAAAGGCTGCGGGATCTGCGTAGCATTTTGCCCCAAACAGGTTTTGGCAATCAGCGAGATCGAAAAAGTAGAGGTGGTCGCCGAGGATAAATGTATCCAATGCGGCCAGTGCGAAACACGCTGCCCTGACTTTGCGATTTTTGTAGAAAAGTAAAACGGAGGAGTTGAAATCATGTCCAAAATCCTTTTGTTACAAGGCAACCAGGCAGTGGTCGAAGGCGCCATCGCTGCCGGTGTAAAATTTTTCGGCGGCTACCCTATCACACCCTCTACCGAAGTTGCTGAATCTTTGGCTGAACGCCTGCCTCTCGTCGGCGGTAAATTCATCCAGATGGAAGACGAGATCGCTTCCATGGGCGCTATTATCGGCGCAGCACTGACCGGCAAAAAAGTTATGACCGCGACCAGCGGACCCGGCTTTTCTTTAAAACAGGAGCTGATCGGTTATGCCTGCATGGCCGAGATACCTCTCGTCATCGTCAACGTGCAGCGCGTAGGCCCGTCTACCGGCCAGCCTACCTCTCCTTCCCAGGGCGACCTGATGCAGGCACGCTGGGGCACGCACGGCGATCACTGGCTCATTGCCCTGACCCCGGCCAGCGTGCCTGAATGCTTTGAACTGACGCTGCGCGCTTACGCTCTCAGCGAAAAATACCGTGTTCCCGTAGTCCTCTTGATGGACGAAGTTATCGGCCATATGCGCGAAAAGATCGAACTGCCGGACGATTACAGCGAGATCCCGCAGGCAGAACGTAAACAGCCCGAATGCAGCCCCGAAGAATTTAAAGCCTACGCTGCCGACGACAGCCTTGTACCCGCCATGCCCGCTTTCGGCAGCGGCTACCGCTGGCACGTCACCGGTCTGGTACACGACGAGACCGGTTTCCCCAAAGGTACGCCGGCTGCTACTTTAGCCGCTACCAACCGTCAGCATGACAAACTTTACAACAATCTGGACGACATCGTCCAGGTAGAAAACTACCAGATGGAAGACGCCGAATATGCCGTCATCGCCTTCGGCGGCGGTGCCCGCACCGCTTACGAAGCTGTCGATATGGCACGCAGGGAAGGCCTCAAGGTCGGCCTGATGCGTCCGATCACGATCTGGCCGCTGGCTGACAGGCAGATCAAAGAACTGGCCTCCAAGGTCAAAGGCATTTTGGTGCACGAGCTCAACTATGGCCAGTATGTACTGGAAGTAGAGCGCGTCGTCGCAGGACAGGTACCGGTTACGCTGTACGCCAAATACGACAACGAACCGGCTACCCCGGCTCAGCTCTTGGCAGAGATCAAAAAGGCCATGGCCTAAGAAGGAGAGGAGATTTGATTATGAATATGGAAGCAATGATCGATAAATATTTCCGTCCGGGCCGCCTGCCTCATATCTGGTGCCCCGGCTGCGGCAACGGTGTCGTTACCGGCACCATCGTCAAGGCAGTTGCCAAGCTTGACCTTGATAAAGACAAAGTCGCAGTTATTTCCGGCATCGGCTGCAGCAGCCGTGCCTCCGGCTATTTAGATTTCAATACCGTCCATTCCGCACATGGACGCGCTTTGCCGGTAGCGACCGGCGTTAAACTGGCTGACCCCGGCCTGACTGTCATCGTCGTTACCGGCGACGGCGACGCTACAGCGATCGGCGGCAACCACCTGATCCACGCTGCCCGCCGCAACATCGATATGACCGTCGTACTTTACAACAACAGTATTTACGGTATGACCGGCGGCCAGTATTCGCCTTTGACACCGACAGGCTCCAAAGCGACGACGGCTCCTTATGCGACGATCGAACAGGACTTCAACGTAGCCGAGCTGGTCAAAGCGGCCGGCGCTACCTTTGTTGCCCGCGGCACCACTTTCCATGCCCAGATCCTGGCCGACCTGATCGCCAAGGGTATCGAACACAAAGGCTTCAGCCTGATCGAAGCTGTTACTGCCTGCCCCATCTCCTACGGACGCCAGAATAAAATGGGCGGTCCCGCCGACATGATGAAATGGCAGCGCGACCACGCAGTACCGCTGGCAGCCTGGGATAAAATGACCGAAGAACAAAAAGCGGGCAAATTCCCGATCGGCGTACTGTATCAGGTTGAAGGCAGACAGGAATATACAGCAGCCTACGACGAGCTGATCGCCAGAGCGCAGGGAGGTAAATAATCATGAAACAGGAATTACGTTTATCCGGTACCGGCGGTCAGGGCCTGATCACAGCCGGCATCATTCTGGCAGAGGCGGCGCTTTTAGACGGCAAGCTGGCGATCCAGTCCCAGTCTTATGGCCCGGAAGCCCGCGGCGGCGCATCCAAAGCAGAGGTCATTATCTCTGACGAAGCGATCCACTTCCCGAAAGTGACCGACCCGAACCTGCTGCTGGCAATGAGCCAGGAAGCGGCCACCAAATACTCACACGATCTGACGGCAGGCAGCGTTATGATCACTGACAGCCTTTTCGTCAGCGACGTGCCGGATTTCGGCGGCAAGGTCTACGAGCTGCCGATTACCCACAGCGCCAAAGAGGTACTTGGCAAAGCGCTTTTTGCCAACATCATCGCGCTGGGAGCTTTGGTGAAGCTGACAGGTATCGTCAGTGAAGAATCGCTGGTCAAAGCTGTTTTGAACCGCGTACCGAAAGGTACTGAAGAAAAAAACAGGCAGGCTCTTAAAGTCGGTATGGAACTGATCAAATAAAATAAAAACAGGCCTTCTTTTAAGAAGGACTGTTTTTATTTTATTTTCATTATATTTTTTGCTTTTATAAAAATAATTATTTTTAGATATTCATATTTTCCTTATAAAATGCTATAATTTTTATGAAAACATTTTGTTGCTTCGCATATGTCAAGGAGATTTGAACATGAACAATTCACAGGAAAAAACTGCCCAGCTGCAGAACATCATCAATGCTATCCCAGGCGGCGTTGCCATTTACAAGGTTTCTGATATTTTTGAGACGGTCTACTATTCCGACGGCGTACCGGCCCTTTCCGGCTATACTCCGGCAGAATATGCCGAACTTGTCAAACAGGACGCTGTCAATATGACCTACCCGGAAGATACAGCAATGGTCGTCAGCAAAATACGCACCGCTCTTGCTGACGATACTGCCGTCAGTTTTGAATTTCGCAAACAACATCGTGACGGACATATAGTCTGGGTCAATGTTTACGCAAAAAAAATCGGCGAAACTGACGGCTGCCCTTTGCTGCAGTGTGTTTTTCACAATATCACCGCTTTTAAAGAAACCCAGCTGCAGCTGGACCACGTAGTCAATTCTGTACCTGGCGGCATAGCAACCTACGATCTGACCAATATCCAGACTCCACGGCGCCTTTTCTGCTCCGATGGTGTAGCGACACTCTTAGGCTGTAAAAATAAAGAAGAGCTGGACGAGTATTGCCCCAATCCCTGGGATGTGCTCTTCAAGGACGACGTTCAGCATGTTTCGGACGCCTTTAAAAACCTGCTGAACAACGGCACTCCCATGAACATCTCCTTCCGCGTCAACAAAAAAAATCTGACGCTGAACTGGGTCCATTTAAACGGGCGTATCGTCGACAAAACTTTTTATGCCGTGCTCTCCGGCATGTCGGAAGAAGCCAGACTCTTTCAGCAGATCACCAACGAAACGGCACAGGGTATTTATGTCGTAGCCTGCGACAGCTATAAATTGCTTTATTATAATGAAACTACAAAACTTTTTCTGCAGAAAAGCAGCAACGCTTTGGGCGAAAAATGCTATGTCGCTCTGCACAAACAAACACAGCCCTGCAGCTGGTGCCCTCTGCCTGTACGCTCGAGTACCCTGCTGACCCATGAAGTAGCTTTACCAGACGGCAGATCCTGTGAGATACGCACTAAAAATATTGACTGGCAGGGTATCCCCTCCTATCTGCTGTATGTCAACGATATCACCAGCCAGATGACCGTTTCCCATACAACTAAAAAACTGGAACAGTTCTACCAGACACTGATCCGCAATCTGCCCGGCGGCATCGCCGTGCTCAGTTACGACCGCCAAACAGGGCGCATGCTGCCGGAATTTATTTCTGAAGGCTTTGCCGAACTGAGTGGAATGACGCTGCAGCAGGTTTATGATGTTTACAGTAACGACGCTACGGCCGGTGTGCATCCAGAAGATGTGGGCTATGCGATCAACAGACTCCGCGAACATCTGAACAACAATCTTGATACCTGTGAAACGATCTACCGCCTGCGCAAGGGCGACGGCAGTTATATCTGGGTCAAAAACAATTCTTCGCTGATCATGAGCTCTAATGGCAAACCGCTTATTTATGCCTTCTACAATGATGTGACCAAGGAAATAACCGAACGGCAGAAGCTGCGGCAAAAATATAACGATATCCTGTTCCGGCAGCAGCATTATCCTCTGGAAAACGAGATCATCAGCGGTTACTGTAATATCACCAAAGACGAGATCATCCGTATCTACGATAAAACAGACAGTGAACTTCTTGAAACCTTCGGCTCTAAACGCCGTGACTTTTTTAAGGGGATGGCTTCCCTGATCGAAAACCCGGCAGAGCAGGAACTTTTCCTGTCGAAATTTATGAATGAGCCGCTGCAAAAAGCCTTTCTCCAGGGCATCACCCGCCATGAGACCGAATGTTTTGTACGTCTGCCCAAAGATAAGAGCGGCCATTATCTCAAATGTACTATCAATCTGATCGAGGCTCCGGACAGCGGTGACGTTATCGGCATACTGTCTGTTATCGATACCACCGAAACCAGAATCAGCGACGTTGTCTCTATGCGTCTGACCCATATCCATTACGATTTTATTGCTATCGTAGATTTTGAAAAGGATCATTACAAACTGCTTTTCCGTAATGATAAGATCTACGCCATTCCGCCGCTCCAGGGCAGCTATCGTCAATCCACCGGTAAATTCGTAACCCAATTCGTCGTACCCAAGGACAGGGAATTTTGTGAAAAAATGTTCTCACCGGAATATATCAGAACGCATCTCAGCAGCAATAATTCCTTTTCCTTCAATTATTCTATCGCCGATGCTGCCGGCAACCTGTACATGAAAAATATGATCATTTATCAGATCGATAAGCGGCTGCACAAATACGGTCTCGCCTGCAGCGATGTCACAGAATCCGTACGCGAACAGCGTGTCCTGCTTAACAGCCTGGCCTATACCTTTGAACAGCTCAGCATCATCAATCTGATAACCCGTGATTTTACCATGCATACCCGCGAATCGGTATTGCAGAACCTGCCGCCCTATAAAGCAGCTGATTTTGAAGATGCGCTTACCAATCTGGAACTGCCTTACCACAAAAACGGCAGTCTGCAGCCCCGTATTGAGGATTTTGCAATTTCTGTCATTTTGCAAAAATTAAACCAGCAGCCCAAAGGTTATGAATTTATCCTGCCCTATTACGAAAAAAACGGCAGCCAATATCATAAGCAAATCAACGTCCTGTGGGGCGATGACGATCATCATACGATCTGCCTGGTACGCTGCGATGTTACCGACATCATCACCGCCGAACAAAAATCGCGCGAGATCCTGCAGAACACCTTAAAGCTGGCTCAGGAAGCCAACCAGGCCAAAAGCGATTTTCTCTCTTCCATGAGCCACGATATCCGTACGCCAATGAATGCTATCATCGGCATGACCGATCTGGCTTTGGAAAACGTCGGCACACAGATGCCCACGTCAGAATACCTGCAGATCATAAAAAGCTCCTCCATGCACCTGCTGACCCTGATCAATGATATCCTTGATATGAGCCGTATCGAAAAAGGCAAGCTGATAATCGAACACCGCCCCTTCAATCTGGCACTGGAAATAGACCGTTTCTGCAGCCGCAATCAGGTGCTGATGAACAAAAAACAGCTGCAGTTCAGACACAGCACTAAATTGCAGCATGAAAATGTCTTAGGCGACGTCCTGCATCTGCAGCGCATTTGGGACAATATCATCAGCAACGCTATTAAATTTACTCCGGAAGGCGGTACGGTCAGCTTTGAAGTCTGCGAGCTGCCTCCCAAAAATTCTCATATCGGCTATTATCAGTTCGTTATCAGCGATACTGGCATCGGAATCGACAAAAACAGCCTGTCGCAGCTTTTTGACCCTTTCTACCGCAGCAACGAAGTTGTCAGCAATCATATCGAAGGTTCCGGTCTGGGGCTGGCCATCGTCAAAAACATCGTTGATTACAAAGGCGGCACGATCAAGGTAGAAAGCACGCCCGGACAGGGCACCTCCTTTATCATCACCCTGCCCTTGCACTTTGATACGTCTCCTGCGTCCGGAACACTGACATCAGCGGTTAAAGCAGCAAGCACGGCCGCAGATTTCGATTTCAGCGGTAAACATATCCTGCTGGTCGAAGACCACCCCATCAATCAGCAGGTCGCCGAACTGGTACTGCAGAAAACCGGCGCGCAAATAACCATTGCCAATAACGGCGCCGAAGGCTCAGAAATGTTTGAAGCCTCTGTACCGGGCAGCTTCGACGCTATCCTGATGGATATCCAGATGCCTGTTATGAACGGCTATGAAGCAACAAAGGTGATCCGCAGCAGTACACATCCGCAGTCAGCAACGATCCCTATTATTGCCATGACTGCCAACGCTTTTGCTGAAGATATCAAAAATGCGCTGTCAGCTGGTATGAACGCTCATATTGCCAAACCTATCGACCCGCAGAAGCTCTATGAAACTCTGGCAGCTTATATCAAATAACAAAAAACACTGTTACGTATATACGTAACAGTGTTTTTGCATTTTAATTACCGCTTGGCCCAGCTCCAGACCTCACGTGTCAGCCAGATAAAAAAGACCCCTGAAAAATCCAGGATCACATCCGTAACCAAGGCACTGCGCCCAGGTGAATGCAGCTGGATATATTCATCGCTAACGGCTACTGCCAATCCCAGAAACAAAATATACCCTGTCGCCGTACGATGACTGACACCGAACGCCGCATAAACATTGCACAGGATCACGCCAAGGATAGCAAACTCCAGAAAATGAGCCAGCTTGCGGATATTATAATCCAGATTGTGCTGCGGCACATCAATGCCGAACCATTTACCCATACCGGTGATGATCGAGCCGACCAGCTCGCTGGCACGGTGCGATTCAGACGCCGGCATAGAGGAATTATAGAAAATAAAAGCTACAAAAACGATCAGTAAAAGCAGCCATAAAAATCTTCTCACGGTCTTCTCTACCTCGCCTTATAAATTTCTGCTGAGCATATCCATGACCATCATGTTGCTGACGACACCGATACCTCCTGGCACCGGAGTAAAAGCGCCGGCCTTGGCAGCAACAGCCGGGTCAACGTCACCGACCAGACCGTTTTCAGTAGCATTGATGCCAACATCGACGATCACGACGCCTTCTTTGACCATTTCAGGTTTAATGAAAGCCGGTACACCCACAGCGGCAACGATGACATCAGCACCGCGCAGTACATCCGCAATATCCCTGGTCCGGGAATGGCAGACAGTGACCGTAGCATGCTCCTGCAGGAGCAGCAGCGCCACAGGCTTGCCAACTACATTACTGCGTCCGACAACGACAACTTTTTTCCCCTTTAACTCAATACCGTAATGAGACAGCGTCGCCATACAGGCCCGCGGAGTACACGGTGCCCAGCGGCTGCGCCCCAAAAATACTTCTCCGACGCTTTTAGGGTTTAAACAGTCCACATCTTTGCTCATAGTGATAGCGGCACCGACCGCATCGCCGTCGATATGCTTCGGCATCGGCATCATCGGCAGGATACCGGTAACATAGCGGTTATGATTAAGTTTTTTGATAGCGGCAATAACTTCTTCCTGTGTTGCTGTTTCCGGCATTGCCAGCACCTTGGCTTCACCGCCAAGACTTTCGACCAGTTTTACCAAACGGTCTTTATAAACATGCGAAGCAGGGTCATCTCCCACCACAATGATCGCCAGAGTAACTTTGATCCCTTTTTCCTTTGCGGCTGCGATCTTGGCTGAAACAGCTTCTCTATATACATCGGCAACGGGCTTGCCCTTCATCAACAAAGTTTCCATTGCTACAACTCCCTTTAAAACAAGCCGCTGATGACGCCGTCATCGCTGACATCTATTTTCTCTGCCGCCGGCACCTTCGGCAGTCCGGGCATCGTCATGATATCGCCTGTCAGCACTACTACGAAGCCAGCACCGGCAGAGATCCTGCAGTTTTTGATCGTCATGGTAAAACCGCTGGGACGACCGAGCAACGTCGGATCATCCGAAAACGAATACTGGGTCTTAGCCATACAGATAGGCAGATTGCCATAACCCAGACTTTCAAAATCCTTCAAAGCAGTTTCTGCTTCTTTAGCATAAACTACATCACCGGCACCGTAAATCTCACGCGCCACAGTTGCGATTTTTTCCTTTAAGGTCAGCTCGGAAGCATAGATAGGTGCAAAATCAGCCTTGCCGCTTTCTGCCAGCGCAACAACCTCCTTCGCCAGCTCCACGCCGCCGGCGCCGCCTTTGGCAAAAACGTCGGACAATGCAACATTGACGCCATGTGCAGCACAATGAGCACGTACAGCTTCCAGCTCTTCCGGTGTATCCTGAGCAAAAATATTGATGGCTACTACCAGAGGCAGACCGAATTTTTTAATATTTTCAATGTGTTTTTCCAGATTGACGATACCTTTTTTCACAGCGTCCACATTCGGCGCAGTCAAGTCCGTTTTCGGCACACCGCCATGCATCTTCAGTGCGCGCACTGTAGCAACCAGCACAACCGCATCCGGCTTCAACCCGGCATAACGGCATTTGATGTCAAAGAATTTTTCAGCGCCCAGATCAGCACCGAAGCCTGCTTCTGTAATCGTATAATCAGCCAGCTTCATGGCTGTTTTTGTCGCCATCACGCTGTTGCAGCCGTGGGCGATATTGGCAAACGGGCCGCCGTGAATAATCGCCGGCACATTTTCCAGTGTCTGTACAAGATTAGGCTTCACAGCATCCTTCAAAAGGGCAGCCATAGCGCCGTGGGCTTTGATCTGCCCTGCGGTAACCGGTTTGCCGTTATAATCATAAGCAACAATGATCTTGCTTAAACGTTCTTTTAAATCGTGTAGACTGCTGGCCAGGCACAAAATAGCCATGACCTCAGAAGCAACGGTAATATCAAAACCGTCCTGACGCGGTACGCCATGCGCTTTGCCTCCCAGTCCGACAACAATATTACGCAGCTCGCGGTCATTCATATCAACAACACGTTTCCAAACGATCCGGCGCGGGTCGATATTCAAAGCATTGCCCTGCTGCACATGGTTATCGACCATTGCCGAAAGCAGCATGTGTGCAGATGTGATCGCATGGAAATCACCTGTAAAATGCAGGTTGATATCTTCCATCGGCACCACCTGAGAATAACCGCCGCCGGCTGCGCCGCCCTTAACGCCCATGCAGGGTCCCAGAGAAGGCTCGCGCAAAGCCACGATAACGCTTTTATCAATTTTGGCCAGGCCCTGGGCCAGTCCTACGGTAGTAGTCGACTTGCCTTCTCCTGCCGGCGTAGGCGTAATAGCCGTTACCAAAACCAGCTTGCCCGCCGGTTTATCTTCCATGCGGCGGATCAGATCCATAGATAATTTAGCCTTGTAACGGCCATACATTTCAATATCTTCTTCACCAATGCCGAGCTTGGCGGCAACCTCCGTGATCGGCAGCATCTTGGCCTGCTGAGCAATTTCAATATCTGATAACATAAATAAACGCCCTCCTCTTCACTTATACCTGTGAACCATCTTGTATATCTTCTGTGCCGACAGACTTTTTCCTGCTGCTCTGACAGCAACCTAATGTATACATTTAAATGTTTTTATTCAAACCAGATTTCCAGCTTCGTACCTTCGGCAACTACTGTTCCCGGAGGCTGCGACTGCTTACGCGCCCGGCCGCTGCCATGCGGCACCAGTACCAGACGTCCCTGCTGGATCAGTTCAGCCGTCTGCCGCATATCCAGCCCGCTGAAATCAGGCAGTTTGATCTTACCGTCTGCCAGTATCTCCATCTGCGGCATCTTAACCGGAGGCGGCACTATCGAATTAACAGCGGGATTATTCTGGACATGCTGCTCAAATGACGGCAGTCCTTCACTGCTGCTGGGCTGAATGCCCTTAGCTACAAGTATCTGCTGCAATGTATCGCGGAATACCGGCGCCGAAACCTGCGAACCGTAAAAAGCACCCTGCGGCGTATCCAGCATGATCAGCATCGCATACTGCGGCTTATCAGCAGGCACAAAGCCCACAAAAGAAGCAATATATTTACCGGCTGCATAACCGCCTGTTTCCGCAAGCTTTTCGGCGGTACCGGTCTTACCGGCAATACGGTAGCCTTTGATCCCTGCTGCTTTACCACCACCGGCGGCGACAACCTGCTCCATCATCCCGCGCATCTGTGCGGCAACTTCCTCACTCATCACCCGGCGCACCACTTTTTTCTGCCCCTGGCGCAGAACGCGTCCATCCGGCATCACGATCTTATCGATGATATATGGCTGCAAAAGCTCGCCGCCGTTAGCAATAGCGCAGATCGCACGCAGCATCTGCAGCGGCGTTACGGCAATGCCCTGGCCGATAGACATAGTTGCAATATCCGGCTGATACATATGATCCGGATTATAAAGAATACCTTCTTCTTCACCCGGCAGCTCTACGCCGGTCACACTGCCGAAACCGAACTTTTTGCTGTAATCGATCATCCGCTGTGCGCCCAGCTGCATTCCCAGCTGTACCATACCCGTATTGATAGAAAATTTTATAACATCCTGAAACGGTACCAGTCCCATGCCTTCCCCGTCCCAATTGCGTATCGTACGGTCAGCGATCTGAATACTGCCCGTATCATTGATCATCGTGGTCGGCGTAATAATTTTTTCCGTCAGTCCCATCACTCCGACAATCGGCTTGAAAACCGAACCCGGTTCGTAAATAGTCGAAACCGCGCGATTAGTCCAGCTGGTAGCCGGATATTTATAAAAAGTATTAGGGTCAAAGCTGGGCCGATTGGCCATACCCAGGATCGCGCCCGTATTCGGGTCCATCAGGATAACAGACGCACTGGCTGCCTTCGTATCCTTCATCGCCTTATCCAGCGCATCCTCAAGCACAAACTGGATCCTGCTGTCCAGCGTCAGGTAAACAGAAGGCATTTTCTGCGGCCTTGCTTTATTAAAGCCGCTGTCACCCATAGCACGCCCTAAGGCATCGACTACCTCCTGCTGCTGCGTTTCCGCACCCTTGACTACCGAGTCCAAAGCCAGCTCGATACCACTGAGACCGTTATCATCCGTGCCGACAAACCCCAGCACCTGAGCCGCCATTGATTTTTTTGTATAATAGCGTTTACTTTCCTCTAAAAAATGCAGCCCCGGCAGCTTGTTCTCACGAATAATCCGTTCTACTTCTGCTGCTTCCTTAGGCTCCATCGTTCGTTTGAGCCAGATGAAGCGGGCTTCCGTTGTAAAATCGGCATATAATTCGTCTGCTTTCATCTGCAGCACTCCAGCCAGTAAATCAGCAGCCAGCCGCTTGACATCACGTTCCGGCTTCTCGCCCTTTTTCGTCGGGTTATCCTGCATTTCGACTGGATCGACATACAGAGATTTTGACATAATGCTGACAGCCAGTTCCTCGCCGTTGCAGTCCAAAATGGCTCCGCGCGGCGAATATTTAGTTACCTTGCCGGTAACCTGATTGGCAGCGCGTCTGGCCAGCTCTTCGTTTTGAATGACCTGCAGCCAGATCAGCCACAGAAACACGGTTCCAAAACCAAAAAAGATCAGCAGGCCGATAATGGCAAAACGTTTTTTACCGTTTTGCAGCGAAAACTTCTTCATCAGCGCTGCCACCTCCCCTCAGCGGATGAAACGACACGCATCTGCGTCCTGCGTGTATCGGGTGACAGTCGCTCCAGCTTCTCACGTTTACACTCGTCACGATAAACTGAAAGCACAAGTCCGATCGACGCCAGAGTTATCAGCATCGAAGTGCCGCCATAACTGATAAAGGACAAAGGCACGCCGATTACAGGCAGCAATCCGCACACCATTGCCATATTGGCAACCGCCTGTCCCACGATCAGCAGGCTGACACCGGAAACAAGAATAAAGCCCCGTTCATCTTTAGTATTCACGGCAATACGAAAAAATGCCGCAGCCAGTAACAAAAACACAGAAATCAGGATCGCCGCACCCAGCAGACCCCATTCCTGACAAAAAATAGCAAACGCAAAATCTGTATGCGCCTCCGGCAGATAAAAGAACTTGCCGCTGCCCTGCCCCCACGGCAAACCAGTCAGACCGCCGCTGCCGATCGACATCAGCGACTGTACCATCTGATAACCCGTATTGGCCTCATCGCTCCACGGGTCCAGCCACACTTTAACACGCTGCAGCCGATAAGGCGCCATGATCGCCCCTGCCACCGCCACTGCGCCTAAAATCCCCAGCAGGCCTACTACCTCACGCAAACGCAGCCCTGCCAAAATATACAGGCCCACCATCAACGCTACAATAATAGCCGCTGTACCCATATCAGGCTGTTTCAAAACCAGAATGCCATAGATCACCGTCCCCACAAAAGGCCAGACGGTATCCTTATTCAGCAAACTGATCGATTGACGCTTACGCAGCATTTCACCAAGCAGAGCAGCCCCCAGAAGAATCACGGCAATCTTCGCCAGCTCTGAAGGCTGAATAGAAATTCCACCTATATACAACCAGCGCTGGGCACCCTTATTAGTCGTACCGATCATATCTACTAAAAGCAGCAGGCTGCCGACACCAAAATAGATGGCTTTCAGCCAAAAATCGTTAAGCCATGTTTTATACGAAGGCGCGCGAAATCCCAGCCACAGCATCAGCATCAGGCCAACTGCACCAAAAATCAAGTACCGCTTCAGATAATAATAACCATCCTCAAACATATCCCGCGCCTCGACAAAGCTGGCGCTGAACACATTGATACAGCCCACGAGCATCAGCAGTAAAGTCAGGCTGATGATCGCATCCTTGGGATTATCCCAGATCAAAAATCGTTTCTTCATAACAGCCTCTCTTAAAATACTACTTCACAAAAATTTATCGGTGTCCCCAAAGAGCTGAATTTACGCTCATATTCCGTCTGCACTTCATTATCATAATCTGAGTTATGCAGATCATAGCTCAACGCAATGATCTCCAGGCCAAATTCTTTAAATTCTTCAACTGAAAAATCGAACAGTGCTCTGTTATCCGTTTTAAAGCGCAGATGTCCGCCTTTTCCTAAAAGCCTTTGATATTTCGCCAAAAAATTACGATGCGTCAACCGGCGTTTGGCATGACGCGCTTTCGGCCACGGATCGCTGAAATTCAAATACAATTCTTTGATCTCGCCCGGCTCGAACCAGTCCTCCATATGCTCCGCATTAGCACAGATGACCTTGATATTATCCATCTTATTTTCTTTGGCAGTTTTCCCAGGATAATAAGCAATATCGTGTTGCGTTTCCACACCAATAAAAGCCTTTTCCGGATGCAGCTCCGCCATCCCGATAATAAAGCGGCCTTTGCCGCAGCCAATCTCCAGACATAAACGCTTACCGGGAAACAGTTCCTGCCAGCGTCCTTTATAATTTTCCAAATCATGCATCAAAACATATTCACCTTTTAAATCCTGCATTGCTTCTTCGATCCATGGTTTTTTTCTTAGTCTCATACTGACCCGCCTTTGTAAAATCTAAATACAAATCCAATTTATATTATATAACATAATAGAGTTCTAATCATCATTTTTATAAAAAATTACCATTTATTGTAACCAGAAAAAACCTTTCACACCTTCTGAAAATTGCCTTGAAAAATAAAAAGCCTGCCGCCACAGCAGCAGGCTTTTCCTGTTTTTAACAATGAGTTTATTTCACGCTGGCTATTTTTTCCCTGATCGCATCTAACTTTTCACGACTGACATCCAATTCATAAGCGACATAACTCCAATCATGCGTCGGCGGACGATGAGCAGCCAAAATGCTCTCTGCCGTGCTGCCAGAAGCTTGTGCCAGCAGTGCGGCATGCAATACATCATTCAGAGCATAATTCTGACGCAGGTAAGGAAGGATGTCCCTTTCTTTCAAGCCAAGTACAGCGGCAAAATAACGGGCATCATTCCTGTTACGTGCCGCTTTCATATCGTTGGGCGTGATACCCGTTAAATATTCTACCCTCGGCCAGCTGTTGTTCTCTTTCAGACGCAGGATCTCATTGATATTTTTCCCGGAAGCCAGTGACAGAATAGCAGCGTGTCGCAGCTCTTTAAAACCCCAGCCTCGGTCAAACTCCGTCTGCAGAACAGACACATCAATATCAAAACGTTTACTGATCTTCTGCAGTTCTGCAGTTTCACGTACCTGCGGCGGAACCAGAACTTGTCCCGATGCCGGCTGCACCGGCCTGGCTTCGACAGTTTGAGCCGTAACAGAAAATGTTATGGCTGCAAAAGCAGCCAGGATACCAACCGCTAATTTGTTCTTGAACATTGTCAACACCTGCTTTCATACTTAAGTTGGCTTTATTATAATCGCTCAAATTTTACTTGGCAATAAAGCTGTACTTCATAAACTTTCTTTTTCCTTAAATTTAACCGGGTTATAAAAAAATGATATTGTCCAGTCTCCTCCGCGCGCCTTTATAACTATTTCAAACCCTGCTTTTACACAAGATTTACAATTTAATTTTACAAGACATATTGACAAATTTGTGAAATGTGATATAAATATAAATTGTAGTTAGTCTATGCTAACTTAAATATTATATTAGCTTAATCTAACTAACGAATGATGAGGGAGTGAAACCATGCAGAAATTCTCTAAAAAGAGCAGTCTGGTACTGACTCTTTGTATTTTAAGCGCCATAAGCAGCAGCGGTTATGCTGCAGAAAAAGACAGCCTGCACCAGTATAATCTGGATGAATATGTCGTAACAGCAACAAGAACGGCACTGACACAGAAAGAAGTTCCGCAGAGCGTCGAAGTGATTACCAAAGCCGATATCCAGAATGTCGGTGCTATCAGTGTCAGAGATGTTCTGAAAACAGCAACCAATCTGCACATTGATGACGGCGGCGGCGGTCATGGAGATCAGTTCACCATCCGCGGCAGTGTTACCAACGATATTCTTATCCTGGTCAACGGCCGGCGCATCGCCGGTGAAAATATCTATCCCAACGGCTCGAGCAACACCCGTATCCTCGACCGCCTGAATCTGAGCAATGTCGAACGTATTGAAATCGTACGCGGCCCGGGCGGTGCTTTATACGGCAGTGATGCCCAAGGAGGCGTTATCAACATCATTACCAAAAAATCCGAAAAGCCTGAATTTATCATTGGGATGACATCAGGCAGCAGGGAAATGAGCAATTACTATCATTTAGATACGGGACGCGACAACAAATTCAGCGCCGTACTTGATGCCAATTTCAGCAAGCTGCGCAATTTCGAAGGTAAAGCTGCAGGCTTTACCTATGGGCCCAAACAAAGCTATACTTTAGATATGGATTATGATATGGACACTAAAAACAGGCTGAACCTTGTGCTTGATTATGATAAAGAAAACCTTCAGTATCAGGGTACCCGCAGTATTTCCCAAAGGATACAAAATAGAAAAACAGCTGCATTGACTTATGAAAGTGAAAGCACTAACAGTAAATACAGCCTTACATCCACCTACAGTCAGTTTGAAAACGAAACTAGCAATAAAAAATATAAATTCTGGAATGTAGAAGCCCGTGACAGCATTCAGACTGCTACTAATAATAAAGTTACCTTTGGTACAGAATTCCGTGTTACAGAAGGCAGCGCTTATGTCGCTTCCGGTTCTGACCGAGCCGAACAATACGCGCTCTATGTTCAGGATGAATATCGTGCCGGCAGTAAACTGCTGTTTATCCCTTCAATACGTTACGATCACCACGACAGCTTCGGCAGCCATACTTCACCAAATCTTGGCGCTACCTACTTTATTGACGATAACTCCCGTTTCAAAGCCAATTACGGCAGTGCCTACCGTTCTCCCTCTGTAGATGAGCTGTACGGTGATTTCAGTCATGGCGGAATGTTTACCGTTTACGGAAATCCCGATCTGAAGCCGGAAAAAACCAGAGGCTATGAACTTTCTTACGAACATGAATTTAATGATGACACCTCTACCAAAATTACTTATTTCAAAAATAAAAAGAAAGACGCTATCAGTATGGTAGAATTGCCTGGCGGCGGTATGTTCAAAGATCGCCGCTTCGTCAATATCGACCGCACCTCCTCCGAGGGAATCGAATTTGAAATAAAGCATAATTTAGGCAACGGCTTTACACTCAGCGGCAATTACAACTGGCTGGATGCCAAAGATGAATCGACTGGCGAACGGTTATCCTACAGTGCCCGTAATACTTATGTCGCTAAACTGCAATGGACGGAACCTGTCCATAAAGAATGGAGTGTCACAGCCTGGAATAAATGGTACACTGATTACCATGACGGCAGTACCGACAGCAACAGCGGCAACACCTTCAATTTTGTCGTCAATAAACGCTGGGGCGATAAATACCGTGTCTTTGCCGGCATCGACAATGTTTTCAATAAGGAAATTTCTGAGCTGAGCTATTACGGACGTCTGTGGCGTGTCGGCGCAGAAATGAAATTCTAAAACTGATTTCAATAAAAAACAGAGTGCAAATGCACTCTGTTTTTTTATTTATTTTTTTAATTTTATTTAATCCTCTTTGCCAACTTTAGGTCCCAATCCATATTTTTTCAAATAACGGTACAAGGTAACACGGCTGACGTCAAGCATTCCTGCCAGTTTACTGATATTACCACCGGCAGATTTCCAGGCAGCAATAAAAGCGTCTTTATCATATTTCCAGGACTTTTCAAGCGTCCGGTCACCAGGCAGTTTGATATTGTCGGATTCGATGATCGCTCCGGGAGTATGGAAAAAAGCCTGCTCGATAACACCCTGCAGCTGTTTGATATTACCAGGCCAGCTGCAGCCTGTCAAAAGATTCAGCGCTTCCGGCGACAAACGTTTCGGCGGCAGATTATGCTGCGCCGACATTTCAGCCAGAATATGAGAAGCAATGACCTCAATATCTTTCACACGCTCGCGCAGAGGCGGAACGCGCATTGTCGTATCCAATACCAGCTCATATAAGGATTTTGAGAAAAGCCCCTTATCAGACAAACGTTTCAAATTAGAATCGCAGGCAGCGATCACACGCACGTTTAACTTCTTGCGAACACCGGTTTCACGGTTCACCAAACCATTTTTCAAAGCATCAGCCAGCTTATCGCCCATTTCCACAGGCAGCTTTTCCACTTCATCTAGGAAGAGTGTACCACCCAGTGCCAGCTCCAGTTTACCGGCCATTGGCTGGCGGTCACCGTCTACGCTTCCGAAAAATTCTTCTTCCAAAGCCTCGATCGGCGCATTCGAACACTTCACAACGATCAACGGAGCAGCCGCACGCGGACTGGCCTGGTGGATACCATGGGCCAAACGCTGCTTGCCGGTACCCGGCTCGCCCTGAAGCAGGATATTATTATCGCTGCGGGCAATACGCGAAGCCTTATGCTGCAAAGCCAAAAATTCACTGGTCTCGCCCACCATGCTGTACAGACTGTAGCGGGAGCTGTAGCCGGTAGCATGGGCAATCGTTGTTTTCAGGTCTTCGATCGACATCGACATCACCAGAGCGCTTTCGACCTCACTGCCAACTTTGATCGGCAGGACCGTAGTAATATCTTCATAGGTCCGGTCCTGCGTGATCCAGGTGATCTCACGACGATGCGTCGGCACACCCTGCAGGGCTTTTTTGATGGGAATATGCTCATAATTCAAAAAGACGTCTTCCAGGTTCTTTTTGCCGTCCAGACGCTTTTGCGCATTGTTATTACAGTATTTCAGCTGCTCGTCCTGACCGATCCAGTACACGGCCACCGGCAGTTCATTCATCATCAGCTGATAAATGCTCCAGTATTCCAGCATTGAAAGATGCTGTTCAATAGAATATTTCATTGTCAAAAGCAGCGACAGCAGCAGATCATAAGGCAGATCGTTCTGATCCAGCGAAAAGAAGGAAATAATATAGCGGATCTTACCGTTGACACAGATCGGCGCACTGCAGGCATCGCCGGAATGACTGTCTTTGATCCACATTTCCGGGCCAAACATCAAAAACGGTACATTATGCTCACGCGCAATACTGATGCTCGAGGTACCTACGTCCTCTTCCAGCACGCGCATACCCTGGATATCTTCGATCACTCTCTGGAAAAAAGGCAGTGCATAATTTTTGATCACATAACCGTCTTCATCGATCAGCAGCATACTCAGATTATGAATATTGAAATGCTGCTTGCTTTGTTCATACAGACCATCGACATACTTTACGATAAACTCATGGGTCTTCTGATGTTCAACGATCTCTTCACGGCTCAGTTTATTGAGCTTAGGCATCGTTTCATGGGGCAGTTTCATCGCCCGGCAGCGCTGCCAGGATTCGGCTACCCAGGGATGGACGTTCGGATCGATAACACCGTCTTCCATAAACTTACGATAATAGGAAGCCAGTTTTTCCTTGTTACGTTTTTCACGGATCATTATTCAGACCCCTCCTCGATTTCATCAAATATCATAAAAGCACCTGTTGAATATTACACCTCACCATTATCGACAAGAATACGGCGCGCCCCGTAATAATGGGATTTCCAATAAGTATTGTCCAGTGAATCGAGCACTACGCCGCGAGACGTCGACGCATTCCAGAACATGCCTTTTCCTGCATAAATCCCAACATGGGATGCGCCCGGCTCATAAGTCGAGAAAAAGACCAGATCGCCTTCCTTCAGCTGGTTTTTAAGGACAAAAACACCCTCTAAGACCTGCACATCCGCAGTACGCGGCAGCTGCGCCCTGTGCTTGCCAAAAACATACTGCACGTAGGCCGAGCAGTCAAAGCCTTTTGGCGTTGTCCCGCCAAATTTATAAGGAGTCCCTTTATATTTAGAAGCCGTTTTCACGACGTCCCTGCCCTTGACATTGGTAATTCCTTCCTTTTTAAAGGCTTCCCATGTGACCTTTTTATAGGTTTTATCGTCCAGGCGGCCATTCGCTTTCAGTTTATGCTTTTTCTGAAAGTTTTTCAAACTGTCGGCGGTCGCTTTACTGAACTTACCATCGGTACGGTCAGTAGCATATCCCAAAGTTTTCAGCTTCTGCTGAGTGACCATGATTTTCCAGTCCTTGTCACCCTCTTTAAAGGTTTTGGCAAAAGCTGCGGCAGGCAGCAGACAGATTATCAGCACAAAGGTCAGCAATGCGGTCATTTTCCTCATTACCATCGATCCCCTTCCTTGCACACTCAATATCTCGTATTGTTATAAACGTCCCAGTCCTTGATCTTACCCAATTCGGAAGCACTCCAGGCAATCTCTCCCAGCAGTCTCTCCTTGTCTTTCGGCAGGGTTCCTGCCAGCTGAACATAATTAGAAACATGGTTACTGCGGAAAATGCACGGATGATCCTCCGGCAGTTCGACAGCAGCTAAAATACTATACAATTCTTCCATTAACCCCTGTGGTGGCAGCGGTTCAAATTCTCCCCGTTCAAACTGATCCAGCAGCTCGCTGCCGCGGTACAGCATCAAACACAACGCGCTCAGCATCGTCGGCTTGATAGCATTGATCGCTTTGGCCGTTTCGGCTGCATGGCGCTTGCTGCCGGGCTTGCCGGCCAGGCCCAGAATAATCATCATCGACAGCTTCATGCCTGCCGCAATAACCTTCCGACCGGCTTCAACAGCCTCTTCACCGCTGACGCCTTTTTTCACGGCCTGCAAGGTAGCGTCATCACCAGTCTCCATGCCGTAATACAGCAGCTTCAAACCTGCTTCGCGCAGCTCGACCAGCTCTTCATGCGATTTACGCAGGATATCCTTCGGAGCGGAATAAGCCGCTACTCTCTGGAGCTTAGGAAAAGTTTTATATAACACGTCTAAAATTTTTAAAAGACGCGGCGTCGACAGTACCAAAGCATCACCGTCGGCTAAAAACACTCTGCGAACCGAATTTCTGCCGTGAACGGCAGCAGCTTCGATCTGTCTGGCGATCTCTTCCTCAGTCAGTACCTGAAACGGTACGCCCCTGTACATATTGCAGTAAGTGCATTTGTTATGGGCGCAGCCGCGGGTCACACGCAGGATAAAACTGCGGGCTTCACTGGGCGGACGGAAGACAGGAGTGTCATAAGAGTCAAAAAACATGTATACCTCCCGGTATCCTAAATTGTACCGGCAGTATCAAAAATACCCAACTTGACGACTGCCAGGATTACAGTAAAGTGATTTTAAGTTCGTAATAAGCAACTTATAATACACTTTACGATACCTATTATAACTTATTTTACAGTATTCCGCAGTAGTTTTTCGTGAATTTTTTTGAAAAACGATGGCAAATTTGTAAAATAAATTTACTTTTTTGTTAAATTTATAGCAAATATTCAGTGGATTATCGGAAAAAATGCGCTTTTTTCAGGTACTTCACATTTTTTTGCAGACAATCGTTTTTCTCTGCATTGTATTTACAACAAATATAGTTGACTTACATTTTATTACATTCTTTACTATTTTTCTGACCCCTGGCAATATTACTTGAAAATGTTGCCTAAACGATTGCTATTTATGCCGCAACGCCTTATAATATATGTTAAATATTTATTAGTATACACTATTTGCATTTTTACGAGGTGACAACATGTTTTCCCGTCTACATACTTTTATAGGCGGCACCCATATCGATGCCGCTAAAAATTTAACTGCGGAACTGCCGATCGAGGCTATCCCCGCACCCGAGAAAGTCGTGCTGCCGCTCTTGATGCATATCGGAGCTCCCGCCAAACCATTGGTGCAGCCTGGTGAAAAGGTATATCTTGGACAAAAGATCGCCGAAGCCCAGGGAGCAGTCAGCAGCAATATCCACGCCAGTGTCAGCGGCATGGTCGTTGGCAGCGAAAGGCGCTTTCTCCCCAACGGCACCGTAGCGGCCTGTATGGTCATCAAAAATGACGGCCTGGATACGCTCGACCCCACGATCACACCGCGTGAAAGCGGTCTGGTACTGCCGCCTGATGAGATCAGACAGCTTCTGTCAGAAAAAGGGATCGTAGGTATGGGCGGCGCAACCTTCCCTACACATGTCAAATACGCGCAGCAGAGCAGCGGCCGCATCATTGACACAGTTATTCTAAACGGTATCGAATGCGAACCCTTTATTACAGCCGACTACCGTATTCTTATCGAACATGCCGACGAAGTCATTCGCGGCCTGAAATATTTCCTGAAAGCCTCTTTAGCCAACAAAGGTATCATTGCCATTGAGGATAATAAACCACGGGCTATCGAGCTTTTTAATCAGCTTACTGCTGACGATCCTAATATCAGCATCGTTGTCTGTCCCGAAAAATATCCTCAGGGCAGTGAACGTCACCTGATTTATGCCGTTACCGGACGCGTCGTCCCTGAAAGGGCACTGCCCTCGGCTGTCGGCGTGATCGTCGATAATGTAGCCACCGCAATGCAGGCGGCTCTGGCAGTTAAAGACGACCTGCCCTGTTATGAGCGTATCGTCACTGTCAGCGGCAACGCTGTTCACAAACCGGGTAATTATCGTGTCCGCATCGGGACACTTTACAGCCACCTTGTCGAGCAGGGTGCCCAGGGGCTGAAAAACGCTCCGGCCCGCATCATTTCCGGCGGCCCGATGATGGGGTTCTCATTGCATTCGCTTGACTTCCCAGTTCTAAAGGGCACTGGCGGACTGCTGCTTTTTGATCACAAGTCTGAACTGGCCAAGCTTCCGCCTGAAAATCCCTGTGTTCGCTGCGGCAAATGTGTCGATACCTGCCCGATGTTTTTAGAACCGACCCAGCTTTTCAAAGCAGTCAAACGCCGCGATTGGCCGGCAGCTTTGGCCGGCCACGTTGGTACCTGCATCGAATGCGGCTCCTGCGCCTATAACTGTCCGGCCCATATCCCCCTTGTCCAGTATATCCGCATGGGCAAGCAGTTTATCCTTACTGACGGCTTCGGCGGTCATAACCCTTACTACAAAAAATAAGTATCTTATGCACGCATAGAAAGGAAGACTCTTATGGAACCGGTCAAAGCTCCCGCGCCTTTAGTCATTATATCGTCGTCGCCATATATCCACTGCGGCAGCACTGTCAGCGCCGCTATGCGCGATGTTTTACTGTCACTTCTGCCGGCTCTGGCCGCTGCTGTTTACTTTTTCGGCTGGCCGGCGCTCAGCGTTATCCTTACCTGCTGCCTCTCGGCCGTCATCTGCGAAGCGTTATGTCAAAAGATCATGCAGCGGCCGATTACCGTCGGTGACGGCAGTGCTCTTTTAACCGGCCTGCTGCTGGCATTTTGCCTGCCGCCAGAATTATCACTGGGCCTGGCCGCTTTCGGCAGCTTCTGTGCCGTCGTTATCGGTAAGCAGGTCTTTGGCGGCCTGGGCAGCAATATCTTTAACCCTGCCCACTTAGGCCGCGCCATCCTGCTCGCGTCCTTTCCGGCACAGATGACGACCTGGACCATGCCCTGGAGCACTGCAGCCGCAGAAGCAGTTACTAAAGCCACACCGTATACCGACGCCGTCAGCAGCGCCACACCGCTGGCAGCTCTGCGCCTGGCCGAAAGCGCCTGGCAGCGCGGGCTTAATGCCGACCTGCCCTCATTGAGCGCACTGTTTTGGGGTAATGTCGGCGGTTCCTTAGGTGAAACCTGTGTCCCGGCGCTGCTTTTAGGCGGAATTTATCTGCTCTGGCGCGGTCACATCGACTGGCGTATCCCTGCAGGCTATATCGGCACGGTTGTCGTTATTACTGCTATTTACGGCTGGCTGCGCGAATATCCGGCCTGGTTTGCTATTTATCATCTGCTTTCCGGCGGATTGATCATCGGCGCCTTTTTTATGGCTACCGACTGGGTCACCAGCCCGATCACCAAAAAAGGCCGGCTGATCTATGCGCTTGGTCTTGGCATCCTTACAGCACTGATCCGCCTGCGCGGCGGTTATGTAGAAGGCGTCTGCTATTCGATCCTGATCATGAACATGGTCACTCCTTTTATTGACCGTTATGTAACTAACGTCCCCTTCGGAGGAGGTGCCCGCCATGAGTAAAGATATTCTGCGGCTGGCGGCTATCCTGCTCGTTATCTGCGGTATTGCCGCAGCCTGCGTCGGTACTGCCCACGACCAGACAGCACCTTTGATCGAAGCCCGCAAAGCAGACGCTGTCCGCGAAGGTTATAAGCAAGTACTGCCAGACGCCGGTCAGCTCACTGATGAACCGGCAGCAGGAAAGCATATCGTCGCTGTCAAACGTTCTGAAACAGACGGCCAGACCAACGGCTATATCTACACAGTCAATCCGGACGGCTACAGCGGTAAAGTAGTTATCATGCTGGGTATCGAATATCCCAGCGCCCGCATCAGCGGTGTAAAAATCCTGCAGCAAAATGAAACTCCCGGTCTGGGAGCAAAATGTACAGAACCGGCTTTTATAGACCAATTTTTGGGTAAGGAGCTCAGCCATGATCTGACTGTCAGCAAAAATGCTTCCCAACCGCAGGAGATCCAGGCTATTACTGCTTCAACCATCACCTCCAAAGCAGTTGTCAAAGGCATCAATTCTGCCCGCAAACATTATCAGGAACATTTCGGCGTGAGCACAGCCGCCGCAGGGAAAGGAGTGTAACCATGCTGCCAGAATTTACAAAAGGTATTATCAGGGAAAATCCGCTTTTTGTTCAGCTTTTAGGCGTCTGCCCGGCCCTGGCGACCACTTCTTCTTTAACTAATGCTCTTGGCATGGGCGCGGCTTTTACTGCGGTTCTGATCGGTTCTAACCTGATTATTTCCGCACTGAAAAAATTTATCCCCGCCAACATCAGGATACCAGCCTATATCGTCGTCATCGCCTCTCTGGTTACCGTGACCGAAATGCTGATGAATGCTTATGTGCCGGCGATCTACGAATCTTTAGGTATTTTTATTCCGCTGATCGTCGTTAACTGTATCATTCTGGGACGGGCCGAAGCTTTCGCTTCTAAAAACGGCCTGTGGCTTTCTTTTCAGGACGCTGTCGGTATGGGTATCGGCTTTACGCTTGCTCTCAGCGCTATCGGTGCCTGCCGTGAATTTTTCGGAGCCGGTACCCTGCTCGGCCATGCCGCAGCACTGCCTGGAACGCAGCCCGTACTGCTGCTGATCCTGCCTGCCGGCGCCTTTCTGACCATGGGGCTGCTGTTTGGGGCACTCAACTATATCAAAGCCAGGCGGGAGGTAAACCATGGACAGTAATTTCGCCATTATCTTTTCTGCAGTTTTTATTTCCAATATCGTTTTATCACAATTCCTGGGCATCTGTTCCTTTCTGGGTGTTTCCAAAAGCCTGCGTAACGCGCTGGGGATGAGCGCCGCCGTTGCCTTCGTTATGGTACTGGCTTCACTGATCTCCTGGCTGGTTTATTATCTGTTCCTGGCTCCCTATGACCTGACCTATTTAAAGACCATCGTCTTTATTCTGGCGATCGCGTCTTTAGTGCAGCTGGTAGAAATGTTCATCAAGAAAATGCTGCCGGCACTGCATAAAAGCATGGGCGTATTTCTGCCGCTCATAACTACTAACTGTGCTATTTTAGGCGTTGCCCTTATCAATATCCAAAAAAACTATACGCTCTGGCAAAGTCTGCTTAACGCTGTCAGCACCGCTGTCGGTTATACTCTGGCTTTGGTACTGTTTTCCTGCATCCGCGAACGGCTGGAAGACAGCGACGCTCCGGAATGTATGAAAAACCTGCCCCTTGCCCTGATCACGGCCAGCTGTATGTCGATCGCTATCATGGGCTTTGCCGGCATACACTAAAAGGAGAACACCATGTGGAAATCTGTTGCTTTAGTAGCAGGCCTGGGCGGCATGTTCGGCGCTATTCTCGCTGTGGCAGGCCGCAAGCTGGCCGTACATACCGATCCCCGTATCGAAGAGATCACCAATCTGCTGCCAGGCGCCAACTGCGGCTCCTGCGGTTATCCCGGCTGCGGCGGACTGGCTGAAGCCATCGTTGCCGGACGCGACGGTGTTTCACCCTGTTTGGCCTGCTCGCCTGATTCTAAAAAGAAAATAGCACGCATCATGGGCTTTACCGGCGATATACCTTTATCGCCCGACCTGCGTAAGGTCGCCCGCGTCGCCTGCAACGGCTGCAAAGAAAATGCGCCCAAGCTGTACAATTATACCGGCATCAAAGACTGCCACCTGGTAGCCAAATACTACGGCGGACCGGGCAAGTGTAACTTTGGCTGTCTTGGTTTTGGTTCCTGCGTAAAAATGTGTCCCTTTCATGCCATTTCCATGAGCGAAAACGGTCTGCCTGTTATCGACTATGGTAAATGCAGCGGCTGCGGTATCTGCGCACGGCAATGCCCGCAGATGGTATTGTATATTACCAGCGCCAGCACTAAGATCCATCTAAAATGCAATAACCGCGACAAAGGGAAAGCCGCTATGGTAGACTGCAGCGTTTCCTGCATCAGCTGCGGCATGTGCGCAAAAGTCTGCCCCGTGCAGGCCATTACCATGCGCGAAGATGCCAACGGCAGTCTGCCGGTTATCGACCACAGTAAATGTATAGAATGCGGCCTTTGTGTTCAGAAATGTCCGCGTCATTGCCTGCATAAATTAGATCCCATTACTACCGAACACGAGCACGGCACCGTTGCTACGAATAAAAAAAGCAGCTGCACATCCTGCCCGCTCGGAGAAAGCTGCGGCCAGAAACAATGAAAAGTTACTGCAGCAAATATCTGCTTTTTCTGATACTGCTTTTAACACTCAGTATCAGCGGCTGCGGCGAAGAAGAACAGATCAAAGTCACCGACACCCGTTTTTCTATGGATACCTTCGTCAAAATAGACGTTTACAGCGATAAACCCGGTGCAGCACGTTTAGCTATAGACGACGCGATGCAGACCTTCCAAAATATAGCCCAGGTCACTGACCGTTTTAACGACGGCGGCCCCGGCTCCTTATACGAAGCCAACAGCAAAGCTGCGGCGGCCCCGATTACGCTGGCCCCGCAGCTTGCCGAACTGCTGAACTATCTGGACCGTCAACCGGATGCGCAGCTCGATATTGCCATCGCTCCTACCGTCGATCTCTGGCAGCTTGCCCGCAGCCAGAACAGACTGCCAGCTCCGGAAAAACTACAGGAATCCCTACGCCATACAGGTAAAGCTAAATATCATTTTGACGCTGCTGCACAAACACTAAGCTACAATGATCCTGCCGTCAAACTTGACTTGGGTTCTGTCGCTAAAGGCTATGCCGTTGATGCGGCGGCAGCAACACTGAAAAAACATTCTGGTATTACCTGCGCCCTGATCAACGCCGGCGGTAATATTAAAGCAATTGGTAATAAACCCGGCAACATGCCCTGGCGCGTTGCCATCCAGCACCCCCGTGATCCGGAAGCCTTTTTAGGTACGGTGATGCTCCATGACGGCCAGTCCGCCGCAACTTCCGGAGATTATCAGCGGTACTACGAACTGAACGGCATTCGCTACCATCATATTTTAGATCCGCAAACAGGGCAGCCGTCCCGTCTGCATCAATCTGTAACAGTAATCGCGCCATCGGCGCTGGACGCTGATTATCATTCTACACTGTTCTTTTTACTGCCAACAACGGAAATCAAAAACAGGCTTACTGCTGCCAAAGATTTGGCCGTAGTCATTGTCGAAAATGACGGCAGTATTTTCGTCTCCGAAAATCTGCAGCAAACCTGGCAGCCTGCCAAAGGAATATGATTATGCGCCGTAATGATTATCTGCTTTGTTTAGTCATCATCACAGCAGCACTGTGCGGGTTCTGGTATTCAGACAGCACTGCTGCGGACAGCAATGCCGTTGTACGCATCACCCGGCACCACGAGCTTATCCTGCAGCAAACACTGCGTGATTTTCCCGATCAGTATCTTTTGCCAACTGAACATGGCAGCCTGACGATCACCAAAGCAAACAGCAGCCTTCGCGTCAGCGAGGCCCCCTGCCCTGATAAACTCTGCGAAAATCAGGGCCCAATTACCGGCAGCGGTTCTATCGTCTGCATTCCCGAAGGCGTTATTATTGAAATAATAACTTCCAAAGAAGGAGACTCTCCTGATGCGCTCCTCCACTGATACGACAACTAAAACCATGCTTGTCCTGGCACTGCTGGCAGCGCTGGCAGTTTTGCTGCGTCTGGGCGAAAACCTGCTGCCCCTGCCTGTCCAATTGGGCGCAATTCGTCCGGGACTGGCCAATACTATTACTATTTTATGTTTATATTTGTTCGGTCTGCGCCTGACCGGGCTTTTTTTGACTGCCCGCGTTCTTCTGGTCGGACTTTTGAGCACAGGCCTTTTTACACCTGGTTTTCTTATCGGCCTTGGAGGAACGCTTTTAAGCCTGCTGCTGATGGAAGCAGGACGGCGCCGTCAGCTTTTTTCACCCTATGGTATCGGCATCCTGGGGGCTGCCGCACATAATACAGGTCAGATCCTGACTGCTTCCCTGATAATGCAAAGTTCCGCTTTATTCTCCCTGCTGCCGTTACTGCTCCTTTTATCATTGCCTTTCGGATTGCTGACCGGTGCTGTTGCCGCAAAAACATTACCGTTCCTGAAACAATATCTGCATTGAATTCACCGATCCTTCACTTTTACTAAGTTTCAGCTTATGATATAGTAAAAGATGATATCAGATAACGAAGGAAGTTTTTACATGAAAAAATTACTGCTTTTATTCTGCAGCCTGCTGCTTGTGGCCGGCTGCGGTAAACCGGCTGCTACCCTGCCCACTGTTATCGGCAGCGGCAGTGTCGATATCCCAGCTTATAAAATAACAGCGCCTGCCGCCGGAAAAATCTTAGGACTGATCCTTGAATCTGGCGAACGTATCGGTAAAGGGCAGCCTTTATTTGCAATTGAACAGCCGGAGCTTGACGCTGCTGTTGAAGACGCTGCTACCGAAGCGGCCCGCGCCGATGCTGAGCTTACTAACCTGGAAAGCGGAAGCGGTGAACAGGCCATAGCCGCTGCTGATTATTCACTGCAGAGTGCCGAGAGCTCTTATCAGGCGGCGGAGCAGAACTATCAAAAAATGGCCTCTCTTTACGCTCAAAACGCTATCGCCAGGATCAAAGTGGAACAGGCACAGGCAGCACTGGCGGCAGCAGAAGCCAACCTGGAAGCCGCCAAAGCGCATCAGACACGTTTGACTGCCAAAGCTTCACCCGAAGCTATCGAACAGCAAAAGCAAGCAGCACTACAGGCACAACAGCATTATCAACAGCTGCTGCAAAAACAGCAGGCCAACGAAGCCCAGAGCCCCTGTACCGGCATAGTGACGGAAAAACTGCTAAGCAGCGGAGATACAGCTGCTCAGGGACAACATATCCTGACTATCCGCGCAACCGAACAATGCCAGGTAAATCTGAAAATGCAGCCGCAGCAGGCCGCAGCTTTAAAAACAGGTCAGGAAGTAATTGCCGAGGCCGCTGTACTCAAAAAAACTTTCCCCGGTACTATCACAGCCATTGATAACGGTACTGTCACCATCATGCTGGAAAACAAACTGGAAGAACTAAAGGCAGCAATGGAAGTCAGCATCAGCCTGAAAAAATAAAACTTCCAAATAAAACATAATAATAAAACCTTCAGCACAGAAACTTAACGCTCTGTACTGAAGGTTTTACTTTTTCATCGATTCTGATATCAATAACGCTCTACCGCCACATCATGCGCCAGTTTGTACTTAAACTGCATCCCCGGTTTACAGCTGACATTTTTGCCTTTAAAAGCCAGACCTGCAAAAGGAACAGCCACACCTGCCGCCAGCGAAGTATAATTCATATCTCCTGAAAATTTTATTTCCTCATTATTCAATCTGAGCAGATAACCATTGGGCAGATAATAATCTTTAAGCCGCATCCTGATCACGCCCTTTTGTGACAGCAGCTTGCCTTTCTGCACTTTTTTCAGGTACCCTTCCAAAACAGTTCCTTTAGGAATGATGACCTCATCAGCAACACTGACAGCTTCCAATAATTTTACAGAAACAGTATCGCCGACTTTATTTCTCTTACTTTCCAGAAAATTCATCAGCTCTAACTGCAGCACAGTATCCTCTGGAATAGTAATGCCGGTTCTCGATATCTGCTGCTCTGCGGCCACCGAACTTCCGATCGGCAGGCAGACCGCGGCAACAGCCAGCAACCCGGACAGTAAACAACACAAAAATTTATGCACTTTTTTTGCCTTCTTTCACCAGCTGTAATTATTGTTTTTTCAGATCGTCGCTGCCCTTAACGCCTGACAGCCACAAGCCAATCGCTACAACATTAATAAACTGCCCTAAAAAACCCTCCAGCAAAACCAGCATTTTTAAAAACCGCGACTCCGGCACAATATCACCGTAACCGATAGTCAAGATACTGACGCCGCTGAAATACAGGCAATCAAGATATCCATTCAGACGATTAACAGTACGCGGCAGCAATTGTTCGTTGCCGCCACTGTCCTTATGCGGCACCAACTCCCAAAAATGCGGAACATTACGCAAAACTGTACTTTCCTGCAGTTCAGTAACATGCATATCGCCGTCCCACTCCTTCACCAATCCTTCGACACTGGTCGTATTAGTAGCCACAAAATTTTCGGTGTCGCTGAAAAAATAATATAAATTGCCGAAGGCCAGCCAAATCATCAGATAGGCGCTGATAATAAGCATCATACGCCGCTGACCCGTAGTATTGCTGTTGATTGCCGCCCAAATCGCAATACTGATAAAACTCAATAACAAGAACAGCAGCAGCAGAACGATGCCCAACAGCAGACCTGCCTTGAAGCGGCCATTGCCGTAAATAACTATATAATCAAATAATACACTGGCGATCACGGGCGCGCTGGCCAAAAGACCCAGTGAGATCAAAAATTTATAAAAATTTTCGTCAAGCAGCTGCTTGTACCATTTTTTCAAACCAAAAACATCGATTTTTATTTTCATTCTGCTCATCTCTTTTCTTGCTGACTCTCTTTGCATTGTATCACGATTACAGGTATTTAAGAAAGTATCCTAAGAATTTTTTTATTTAAAAACCGGGCTTCAATATTATCGTAAATATATTATCTGCACGCTTTCTATGCTATAATAAATATGAACAACAAAAATTTATGTATCAGGAGGCAAATATCATGGCACTTTTAAACAAACTTGGCGAAATAGTTAAATCCGCCGCTGAAAAAACTGAAGAACTCACTAAAACTCTTGGTGAGAAAGCAGAAGCTGCCCTCGAAATCCAGCGCCTGAACTCTCAAGTCAATAAAGAACGCAGTAAAATCAGCGATACCCACAAAAAAATCGGTGAGATCCTGTGGGCTAAATTTGAAGCAGGCGAAGAAATACCTGAAGAATTCAAGGAACACTGTACTGCTATCAGTGAAGCTTTGACCAAAATCGATGAACACAAAGTCGCTATTGCCAAAATCAAAGCAACTGCCTTTGCCGGAGAAGAACCGAAAACATCCTGCCCGTCCTGTGGCGCTCAGGTGACGCTCAACTCAAAATTCTGCGGCGAATGCGGCGGTAAAATGCCGGTCCATGAACCGGAACCCGTTGAAGAAGAAGCTGCGCCTCTGACAGAGACAGTCGACGAAACCAAAGCAGAAACTGCTGAAGTTGTGGATACTCCTGCTGAAACTGAAAAAACAGAAACCAAAGCATAACTGTTATAAGAAAAACCAGTCCATATGGACTGGTTTTTTTATCTGTTCAAGATTTTACCTATATTTTTTATAGAAATAGAAATCTTTCCATCAGGGTTGCTGACAAATTCGATATAATCGTTATTTTTCAGGCATTCAGCTGGCACGATGATCTCGATCCCAGTATCGGTTTTGATCTTCATTGACTTACTCATGCGCAGAGCATAATTTTTATCAACCGGTACCTGCTCAGGAAGCTTCGCTTCTTCCAGGCCTTTTTGCAGCTCCTGCTGCAGAACCTCTGAATCAGAAAACACCTCTTTTACCAACGCTGCTGTTTCTAGTTTACTGTCAGTTTCAGCTGTTTCCGCCAGATAGCTTTTGACCTTAGCAACGGCTTCTGTGCTGCTGTACCCGTAGTTTTCAGCGATCTGTCCTGCCATTTCCGTTACCAGCTTCACTGTTTCCCTCGTTGAGGTATTAGTGCTGCACTGCAAAATACGCTGCGGCAAAATATAGACATCTTCTCCGCCTATACTGCGTTTTTTATCAGCAAAACGCAGCTCGCCGCTGGCAACATTAACTAAAGCAAAGGTATTGACCTTCTGCACCGGATTAGGCAGGATTGCATAGTGGCGAATGATCTCATTGCGTACGGCAGTGCCATCGTTGACTACCTGATGGGTATAAGCGGGCCGGCTGCCATAAAGCATCACTCCCAAATAACGCTCCGTTTCGATCGTAAAATCGCAAACTACTACATCGACTATATCTGTCTCACCAGCATCTGTAAGGCAGGTATCCAGATCCTTGCAGATGCCGGCGCTGAAATCAGAGAAAGTGATATGCTCATCCAAATAATTTGATGCCGTTTGACTGAAAATGCTCTCAGGCAGGAACTGACCCGTTTTAGCCGAGGCGTCCTTGAATAATTTATCGATATGCCCCGCCAGAAAATCATAAGTACCAGGCGCGCCCATATCCAGCTCTGCACCGGAATAGATGGTAGCCCCTGAATTAAAATCCATAATATGCAAAATCGCTTTGCTGATAACTATCATTTTTTCACCAACTTTTTTAAACTCGTAGTGCTATTATACCACAAGGGTATGTATTCCCACTAGGCTCGAAAACACCTCGCCAAGTGTTCAAACGATACCACAAGGGTATGTATTCTCACCAGGCTCGAAACTTTGCCAAATGTTCACAATACTAAGACAAATGCCCTTTATAGCCTGCCGGTTATGTGATAAAATAAAAGCAGTTTATAAATATTATACGGGAGCAAAAACAATGGAACGTCAACGATTCCTGCCGTTGCTGGCAGTCATTATCTTTATCTGGGTCCTCTGGCGTTATGAAGCGGCGCTGGCCCTGCTCGGCTTCTTCTGCAATTTAATCATGCCTTTTATCATCGGCGGCTGCCTGGCATTTATCGTCAATGTTCCTTTGGTGCATATCGAACGCCTCTGGCAAAAACTGTTTGCACGCTTTTCTTCAGACTGGCCCCAAAAAATCAAACGTCCGGTCTGTCTGATCTTCACCCTGACTCTTATTATTGGCATCGTTCTGATCGGCGGGCTCAAAATTGGCCCCGATCTGCACCAAAGCTTTAATATGATCGTAAAAACACTGCCTAAAGCATCTGCCGAACTGACCGTCTCCCTTAAAGAAAGATGGTCCGAACTTGCCCTTTCGCCTGACACACTGGATTACCTGCAATCGCAATGGTCAGAACTGCTGCGTGCTGTAGACAGCTACTGGGAAAATAATAAAACAACTTTATTCTATAATACATTAAATATCACGACATCCCTGATCTCACTGGTCAGCAATATTGTTATCGGCGTCGTTTTTGCGGTTTACCTGTTGCTGAATAAAGAAACAATCTCCCGGCAAACCCGTAATATGATTTTAGCATTCTGCAGCGGTAAACGCGCGGCTTACCTGCTTGATCTAGGCAGTGCCGCTCATACTATTTTCTCCGGTTACATCGGCGGTCAGCTGCTCGAAGCTTTCTGCCTGGGATTATTATGCCTCGCCGGGATGCTGCTTTTAGGGCTGCCCTATGCTCTGTCAATTTCGGTCATCGTTGGCTTTCTGGCTATTATCCCGATCATCGGCACTATCATCAGCGCCCTTTTAGGTCTTATTCTTATTGGGCTCGCCGCCCCCGGCAAAATCTGGCTGTTTATTCTTTTCTTCTTCGTACTGCAGCGTATCGAAGGCGATATCCTTTATCCTAAAATCGTCGGCAAATCTGTTGGTTTATCCGAGATCTGGGTTTTGGCAGCAATTACTGTCGGCGGCAGTCTTTACGGTGTTTTAGGCATCATCGTCAGCGTGCCTGTTGCTTCGGTTATAGCCTACATATTATCTGACAGTGTGAAAAAGCGTCTGCAGCAGAAAAACATTGAACAGTAAGATCCATAAATATCAGATTTTTTCTTTAAATGGCTTTGCAACAAACAGCGTTTGTGCTATAATAATTTAGTGATCATGCGGGTGTAGCTCAGTGGTAGAGCAGCGGCTTCCCAAGCCGCGTGTCGCGAGTTCGAATCTCGTCTCCCGCTCCAACGTAACCTCAGACGCAGACTTGATTCTGCGTCTTTTCTATTTTTCGGGTGCAATAAAACCGTGTGTCTTTGGGTGCAACGCGGGTGCAATTGCGTTTTCGCTCATATAAAAAAATAAGCTATCTACTTTATGTTGTAGATAGCTTATTTTGTCATAACATGGCAATACTATACTCTAATTACAATTAGAATTCCCATCTAATACCTGTATTTACCTGCCATTCCTTTTTCGTGTCGCCG